>OLGM01000075.1_pt1 | contig 72010 bp, 80 predicted proteins | sample 1606001 | NCBI WGS metagenome assembly OLGM01 (sample SAMN03283294) | human gut metagenome | biome: human-associated habitat; material: feces | host: Homo sapiens | place: Peru | collected 2012
CTTCGGAGAGGCTCGTAAGATTTAATTTAGATTTCGTAGGTTACGCAACAAGCCGAGGAACGAAATAAATTTTTATATTATTCTCGATTGGGCAACGGCCATAACCAGAAGCTGCTTTTTCCCTCAGTCCCAAAACGCATCCCCTCCCTCCTTTCTCAAATTTACAAAAAACTCTTCAAAAATTTCGCCCCACCCCCTTGAATTTTATGTCCAAATATGGTAAACTATTCAATAGTCATATTTAATAAACAATTGGGAGGTGCATTATACTATGGCTAAATGTGAAATTTGCGAAAAGTCAATTAGTTTCGGTAATAAATTAAGTATTACTCGTTCTCATATTAGTAAAAGAACAACAAGAACTTGGAAACCTAATTTAAGAAAAGTTAAAGCTCTTGTTAATGGAGAACCAAAAAGAATTAATGTGTGTACTAAGTGCCTACGTTCTGGAAAAGTAGAAAGAGCTTAGTAAAATTAAAAAGGAATGTCTATTATCAGACATTCTTTTTATGTATTTAGTCTTTAATACCAAATATCAATTTTACAAATCCCCTTAAAAATTTAGGAACCTTTTTTACCACTATTTTCATAATTTCCACACTCTCCTTTTTATTAACATGCAAGCCACGCTATTCCAATAATACATAGCGCAACTCCAATTATAAATAGCCAACCTGTTATTGGAAGTAATAGGACCATTAAGATTCCAATGCCAAACCCTATTAAGCATACACCTAATGTCTTTTTAAATAAGCATAACATAATATATTACCTCCTTTTAATATATTATATTAGCAAACCTCAAAATTGTGCAATTTAACCCCAATTTGAAAGAAGTGATTATCCTGAAATTAACTAAAAAACAAATTATAGAATTAATTGAAAATTTAAAATCAGCACATCCAGAAGCTACATGCAGTTTAGATTTCTCTACACCTTTTGAACTTGTTGTTGCAGTTATGCTTTCTGCACAATGTACTGATGAAAGAGTTAATAAAACTACTCCTTCTATTTTTGCCAAATATAACAAACCAGAAGATTTTTCAAATATAAATATTTCTTTACTTGAAAGCCTAATACATCCTTGTGGTTTTTATAAAAATAAAGCCAAAAATATTATTGCTTGTAGTAAAAAAATAATTTCCGATTTTAATGGTCAAGTCCCATCTACTATGGAAGAACTTGTTTCTCTTCCAGGGGTTGGCAGAAAAAGTGCCAATGTTATTATGCTTGAAGCATTTAATACCCCTGTTGGAATTGCTGTTGATACCCATTGCAAGAGAATTGCAAATAGAATACGGATTAAGTGATAATTCTATTCCTGAAAAAATCGAAATGGATTTATTAAAAATAATACCAAAAGAATATATAAAAGATGTTAATCACCTTTTTGTATATCACGGAAGAAAAATTTGTGATAGCAGAAAACCTAAATGTGATATTTGTCCTATTAATTATTTATGTTCAAAAAATATCTAGTATATTTTTATAATTTTTATTTATACTATTTATTATCGAGAGGTGATTTTTCTTGACCAATATCAATTGTACTTGTGATTGTATTTATCAAAAGGACGGAAAATGTAATATGGATGATGTTTCATATAAAATTTTAACTCCTCAAATTAGTTGTCCTTATTTTTACCAAGCTTCTACACACAAAAACACATAATTTTATGTGTTTTTTTTGTGTTTTCAATTGACAAAAATTGAATAAAGCTATATTATTAGGATATTAAAATAATGGAAGGAGCGACAATAAAAATGTCAAGAAAAAGTTTAAAAATTTTACTTGTTTTAGTAACAATTTTAAGTTTAATTTCAACATTCAGTTTAGCAACTGACGATACTAATTCAGCAGAGGCTACATCTTCAAATGACGAAGCAGTAGTTACTTCTGACGAAAGTGGAACAGCCGCTATATCTGACGAAAACTCAGCCGAAAATGGCGAAACAGCTTCTGATGGAACAAATAAAACAACAAGTTCTACCGAAGCAAGTACAAACCACGATGTTTATTTAAGTGGTGATTCTGTTACAATAGGTTCAGGGGAAACTGTTAATGGTAATGCCTTTGTTTGTGCAAAAACTGTAACAATAAATGGTCAAATTGGTGGAGACCTTTTTGTAATAGCAGATACATTAAATATTGATGGTGGTCAAATTTATGGAAATGTTTTTGCTTTATCTCAAAGCATTACATTAAATGGTTTAATTTACGATTTATATGCAGCTTGTGGAACACTTACAATGGGTTATGATGGTGTTGCATATAGAGATTTAAAAGTAAATTGTGATAATGCAACAATAAATGGTGTTGTTGGAAAAAATATTAATATTTCAGCTAAAACTTCTTTGTCACTAGATAGTGATTGTATAGTTTACGGAGATTTAAACTATTCAACAACTAGCGAAATTACAGTTGCTGATGGTTTAGTAAAAGGTACAGTTAATTTTGATAAATTAGCCCCTACATCTTCTGCTGGAATTTTAGGTTATGTTATGGCTGGATTAACTTTATTAGTTTATGTATTAGTAATTTGGCTTCTAATGTCTAAATTAGCTCCAAAATTCTATGATAAAGTTACAAAAATGCCTGTTAAAAAATTATTATTATCTATATTAGTTGGATTAGTTGCAATGATAGTAGTTCCACTAGTTTCTATCGCACTATTCTTTACAGTTATAGGTATTCCTGTTGCTTTTGCTTTAATTGCAGTATTTGCAATAATTCTTGCAATTTCATTTGCAACAGTTAGCATAAACTTAGCAAATAAATTAGCTTCAAAAGTTAAAGTTCTTGCTAAATTCAATAACCTATTTGCTGTTATAATTGTTACACTAGTTTTATGGCTAATTACTTTAATTCCATATGTTGGACCAATCGTAAATATGTTATTAGTACTTTGCGGTTTAGGTATGGTTTTAGCTAATATTATTAGTAAAAACAAAAAATCAGTAGAGACTGCACAAGTTTAGTTTTGTGCAACATTAAAGAAACTATAAATAAAAATACACATCTTATAATTTGATGTGTATTTTTTATTTATGCATTTTTTAATTTTTTTATGGTATCTGCATAATCTTCGGCTAATATAATGCTACTTCCTGCAACTGCTATATCTATTCCAGCTTGGGATAATTTTTCTATATTTTCTTGATTTATTCCCCCATCGGCTTCAATAAATATATCTATATTATTTTCAGTTATATATTCTTTTAGTTTTCTTATTTTGTCAATTGTTTCTGGGATTAGTTTTTGTCCTCCTTTTCCTGGTTCTACTGTCATTACTAATACCATATGTATATATTTTAAATATTCATAAATCTCGCTTATATCTGTTTCTGGCTTTATTGCTAACCCACATTTCATGCCATTTTCTTTTATTTTATTTATTGTTTTTAATAGTTCCTCTTTATTATCAAAAGCTTCGTAATGAATTGTTATAAAGCTTGGTTCTAGTGGTATATATTCTTCTATATATTCGTTTGGTTCTTTAACCATTAAATGTACGTCTAGCTGTGAATTTGATATTTGTCTTATATTTTCTGCATATTGTCTCATTTGCTCTGTTGTGTTATTTTCTACAAATTTTCCATCCATTACATCTATATGAAAATAATCTGTTTTGGCTGTTTCTAAATTATAAAATGTCTTTACTGAATTTTCTTCTTTTACTGATAATATTGATGTTGAAATTTCTATCATTTTTATTTCTTCCTTTCCTTGCATAAAGCTCCCTATCTTTTTAGGGAGCTTTTATTTTTATTCTTAATCTATATTTAATACTGGATTTGAAGAATTTAGGTCTAATTGTTTTTGTGTATTTCTTACTCCATCTAGGAATATTTTTACAGTTATAGTTCCAACGCCCTCTACTGGCACAGTTATTTTTTCTGTATCCTTTTTATGTGATTTTTTGTAAACTGTATCTTCTATTCCATTTGAAGTTACTTTTACAACTACTTCTACACTTTCTGCTGGAACCTCTTTTCCGTCACTATCTGTTAGTTTTTTATAGCCTGTTAATGATTTTAAGTTGATATTTACTGTTCCACTCTTGATTTCAGCAAGTTTGTTTACTGTAAGTGATACAGCTGTTTTTTCATCTACTTTTTTGTCTGCATCTATTCCTTGTTTTAATACTTCTCCATTTGGTTTTGTTGTATCAGATTCATATTTTACAGTTCCAACTGTTAATCCTGCTGCTTCTAGTGCTTTTTTAGCTTCGGCTTCTTGTTTTCCTACTACATATGGTACTGTAACTTCTTTTATTCCTCTACCTAAACTTACATAAATTTTAACTGTACTATCTTTTGATATTTGTTCATTTGCAGCTGGTTCTTGTTTTATTACAACACCTTCTTGAACTTTTTCATTTATTTCTTCTGCAATTTCAACTTTCAAATTAGCTTCTTCTAATTTAGATATAGCATCATCTTTTGCATCTCCTGTAACCTTCGGAACTGCTACCATTTCAATACCTTTGCTTACTACAAGTTTTATTACTTCTGTTTCATTTATTTTATAATTGTCTTGGTATTTAGGCTCTTGTGATAATATTGTTCCTTCTTCTTTTCCTTCTGGTGAATATTCTTCTGTTATTTCATATTTTAGCTTTAATTCGTCTAATTTAGTTTTTGCTTCTTCTATATTTGTTCCAACTAAACTTGGTATTTGAACTTCTTTTGTTCTTCCTCCTGTTAGTAATTTCCAAGTTCCAAACATAGCTCCAAAGAATATTAGTAAACATAGGAAAACAATCAATACAATCTTTTTAGCCTTATTTTTCTTCTTTTTGCCTTGCTTTTCTTCTCTTTTAGCTTCTTTTTCAGCTTCTTCTACATTCATTACTCTTGTTGGCTCGTCAGTTACAGCTTTGCTCATTACAACAAAATTGCCATTTGGATTTTTAATTGATTCTTTTAAATCTGTAAGCATTTCTGTTGCAGATATGTATCTTAAACTTGGTTCTTTTTGCATTGCTTTTATTATTATTTTGTTTACACTATCTGGTATTGTTGGATTTAATGTTTTAGGCTCTACTGGTACTTCTTGCATATGTTTTAATGCAACAGATACTGGTGTATCTGCATCAAATGGTACTTTTCCAGTAAGCATTTCATACATAACTACACCAAGTGAATATAAATCAGATTTAGCATCTGTGTATCCACCTCTTGCTTGTTCTGGTGAAAAATAATGTACTGAACCTATTGTAGCGCCAAATGATGTTATTGTTGAATTAGAAACAGCCTTTGCTATTCCAAAATCTGTTACCTTTGCTGTTCCATCCTCAGTTATTATAATATTATGTGGCTTTATATCTCTATGAACTATATTGTGTCTATGTGCAACCTCTAAGGCTGATGCTATTTGAATAGCTATATTTACAGTCCATTTCCAAGGCAAAATTCCTTCGTCTGTTATTATTTCTTTTAAAGTTTTTCCTTGAACAAGTTCCATTACAATATAGTAAATATCTCCTTCATTTCCTACATCATATATTGAAACAATATTAGGATGACTTAAACTTGCAGCAGATTGAGCTTCTATATTAAATCTTTTTACAAATTCAGCATCAGTTGTAAACTCTTCTTTTAGCACTTTAACTGCCACATTTCTGTTTAAAACATGGCATCTAGCCTTATAAACTGTTGCCATACCTCCATTACCTATCTTTTCTAGGATTTCGTACCTATTTCCTATTAATCTTCCTTCTAGGTTCATTTTACATCTCTCCTTATAATATATTAGTCTTCGTTTTCTATTACAATAACTGTTATATTATCCATTCCACCGGCTTTATTAGCACTTGCTATCAACTCTTTATTTGGACTTTCTGGATTGTCTTTTATTATTTTTAAAATTTCTTTTTCTTCTAACATATTTGTCAATCCATCTGAACAGATAAATATTATATCATTTTTTTCAATTTTTTCAACTATTAAATCTGGTTCCACAAAAGCTGTACATCCCAGAGCCTTTGTTAGCACATTTTTTTGAGGATGCACTTTTGCTTGTTCTCTTGTTATAGTTCCATCATTTATTAGCTTTTCTACATAACTATGGTCTTTGGTTATTTGCATTATTTTGTCATTTTTTATTTTATATATTCTGCTATCTCCGATATGACTTATATATAGCTTATTGTCTATAATTAAAGCAATTTCAAGAGTAGTTCCCATTTCTTCTAGTTCTTCTACTTGTCTAGTTTTTTCGTATATAACCATATTAGCATATTGTGTTGCATCTTTTAGCAAATTTATAATATTATCTGTTTCTAGCTTAATTTTTGAATAATTATTGTAAATGTAATTTTTTACTGCATTTACAGCCATATTACTAGCAATTTCTCCTCCTGTGTATCCTCCCATTCCATCTGCTAATACACATAACTTAATGTCATCATAACTTCCTGATACATAATAATAATCTTGATTCTTTTCCCTGGCTTTACCTATGTCGGTGCCTGCAAAGACTTTCATTTTTCCTCCTCATTTTTTAGGTTTTTACGTCTTAATTGACCACAAGCAGCATCAATATCTGAACCTAATTCTCTTCTTATAGTTGCAACAATTCCATGTTCATTTAAATAATCTCTAAATTTTATTATGTTTTCATTTGTACTTTTAGTAAATTTTCCATTTTCAATTTTATTTATTGGAATAAGATTTATATGAGCATTCATACCTCTTACCAATTTAATCAGCTTTTTAGCATCTTCTAAATTATCATTATTATCTTTTGCCAAAGCATATTCAAAAGAAACTCTTCTTCCAGTTGTTTTTATATAATACTTACACGCTTCCATCAAACTTTCAATATTATATACCTTATTAACAGGCATAATCTCACTTCTCTTTTCGTCAGTTGGACTGTGTAGCGAAATAGACAAAGTACATTGAATCTGCTCATTAGCTAAATCATAAATCTTTGGCACCAAGCCACTTGTAGAAACACTAATATGTCTAGCACCAATAGCAAGACCTTTGGGATTATTCAAAATCCTAATAGCCTTCACAACATTATCATAATTATCCAAAGGCTCACCAATTCCCATAAAAACAATATTAGAAATTCGTATCTTCTCATCCCTTTGCACAGCCAAAACCTGTTCAACAATCTCACCAGCCGTCAAACTTCTCACAAAAGGAATTCCCGTAGAAGCACAAAACTTACACCCCATCTTGCACCCAATCTGAGAAGAAACACACAAGGTCCTACCAAATTTATACTCCATCAAAACAGTCTCAATAGCATTTCCGATTATCCAAAATATCAAACAAATACTTTTTAGTACCATCCTTCGATTCCTGTTTCTTCAAAATCTCAAAATTCTTAAACTCATATATCTCCTCTAACTTGCCTCTTAACTCCTTAGACAAATTAGTCATCTCTTCAAAGCTAGTAACCTCAAACTGATAAATCCACTTAAAAACCTGCTCAGCCCTAAAAGGCTTCTCCCCCAGCTCCAAAAACTCCTGCTTCAAATCCTCCAAATTATAATCCTTAATATTCTTCTTCAAACCAAAACGTCTCCCATTTTTATTATTTACTACTTTATATCACATAATGAAAATTTTTTCAATGTATGTTTGACAAATAAAACAAACATTACTCACAAGTAATCCCAATCATCCCAGCATCATTGTTTAATGTAGCCATTAAAATCACCGGAATTCGAGCCTTATTAAACACATAATTTTCATTTTTCAAATAACTCTCCACCTTAGGAATCACAATATCCTTATAAAACACAATACTCCCCCCTAAAGCCACAACCTCAGGCTCAAAAATATTACAAATAGAAGCAATACCAATAGCCAAATTTCTAGCATACTCATTTATCAATAACTCAACCTTTCTCTCACTTTTCCTACTTTGCAACAATTCAAGCAAATCTTTTCCAGTAATTTCTTGTTCAATCCCCAATTCCTCTCTAACTTTCTTTCTAAAATTTCCAATAGAAGCATAAGCCTCAAAGCATCCATTAGAACCACAACTACACTTCTTTCCATTTCTTTCAATAATCATATGCCCAAACTCATACCCAGAACTACCACGAGCCTGCAACAACTCACCATTATAAAAAACAGCCCCACCAATTCCAGTACCAATAGTAAGCATAACAGCATTATCATAAGGCTTCAATGAGCCATACATCTTCTCAGCAATAGCAGCACTTTTAGCATCATTTCTAATAACAACCTTCACATCCTTATAAGCCTTCCCAAGCTCCTCTTTAAAATCAATCTGCCTTATATTCAAATTCTTAGCCTTAATAATCTTCCCACTCTCCGAAATCCCTGGACAAGCAATCCCAATCAACTCCAAATCCTCAAATTTAGCATTATGTTGCCTTAACATCTCCGGAATAATCTTCTTAATAAGCTCAACAATATTTTTAGTCCCTTTCTCATGCTCTTGCAAATCCTTCTCAATTTTATATACAATCTCACCATCCTGAACAATTCCAACTCCAACATGGCTTCCACCCAAATCAATTCCAATTTTCATATCAAAATCTCCAATCACTCTATTTTTTTCACATAGTAGGCCGAGCAAACGAAATGGGATAATAAAAAATTTATGTAACGACGAATGTGCCGTGGAGTAACCGTACGAAATATTAATCAAATTTTATGAGGGAGCGAAGGCTTCGGAGAGGCTCGTAAAATTCGATTTAGATTTCGTAGGTTACGCAACAAGCCGAGGAGTGAAATAAATTTTTTATTATCCCATTTCGTTTGCTCGGCCGGACTTTCTCCTCCATTTCAAAAAATGTGGCTGCTTTTTTCCTCCATTCCCAAAAACAGCAAAAAGGATGTATTTGAAGCTACATCCTTTAAACCTTATTCTGTTAAAAATGCCGAGAACAAGAATGAACCCATATATACTTGAATTAATGGTACCAATACTACTAATACAAAGAATACTAGCAAAATACCCACAATTGAATAAACAAGCTCTGGCAATGCTTTCATTATCTTCTCCATAATATTGTCTATATCAATTTGCATATATTCAGTTAATTTTCTCATCATTTCAGCTAGATCTGTTTGCATACCAATTTTTAGCATCTCTGTTATCATTGGTGTTGAAAGCCCAGTCTTCTCAAAAGGCTCTATCCATGACTGACCTATCAAAATATTATTTATAGAAGTCTCTATTACAGATAATAAAACATAATTATGAACAACTGTCTTACTTACTTCCAAAGCATCCTGTATTCTAACTCCATTCTCTACATTTAATAAAACGGCCTTCATAAATCTAGAAAAATCAAGTGCATATATCAATTGCCCAAATATAGGCATTGTATATTTAAAATAATGCCAGTTATATTTGCCCTTAGGAGTATTAATATAAAATACTATTGCTCCAACAATTGCAAGAATTATAAATACAGGTATATACCACATTTCTGTAACAGTATTCAGAAAATGTGAAAACCATAAAGTTAATGGTGGCAATTTATCCTTTGTTCCAACTTGGTCAAATACACCTTGAATAATTGGAATTACAAATATTGTTCCCAAAATAAGCATTAATAAAATAACTACAAATTGCACAATATTGGGTACTAATATCTTTTTAATTCTTTTATTCATTTCAGTTGATTCTTCCATATATTTAACCGCTTGTTGCAAAGAACTTGTTAATGAACCGAGATAGCTCCCCAACTCTTATCATATTAACATATATATATGGAAATACATCTGGATAATACTCCATTGTAGAATACATATTCTCACCAGCTTCAACGCCTGCTAGAATATCTTCTAATATTTCTTTAAATCTTGGTTGTTCTGTACTTTCTATTATAGTTGTTAATGCATGAATATTGTTGAAATTAGCCTTTTTCAGTAAATAAAATTTCTGTGTAAAAACAATTACATCTCTTGGTGTTATTTTGTTATTTTTTATAAGAGCATTTGCAATTTTTTGTTTTGTAGAAACTTTTTTTACAGTTGTCCTTTTTATAACATTTCCATTATTCAAATTTTCAAGCATTTGTTCAACATTATTTATATTTTTTTTATTTTTTTGAGTTTTAGTTTTCAATTGAACTACACTAATTGGTGTTAAACCATTTCTTTTTATTTTCTTTATTATTGCATTTTTGCTTGAATCTTCTATTTTGTTTCTTACTATATGTCCATCTTCGCTAAGTGCTCTGTACATATATAAAGGCATAATTTTTACCTCCTATCGCTATGTGTTTCTTATTTTTAGTTGCATAATTGTTCTATTTAATGTATCTAAATTCTTTTCTTCAATTTGTGCTTTTGCTTGTTCTAATGTAATTCTCTCTTCTACAAATAGCTTAGCAATTGAATTTATTAAACTAATACTTCCTTTATCTATATTTGTTTGTACCGCATCTTCTATTTCTGATACACTTAATTTTTCTTTTCTTATATATCCTGCAATTACATTATCTACTATCATTACTTCTGGCACTAATACTAATTTTCCATCTGTTCCTTTTAGCAATCTTTGTGAAATAACCAATTTCAATAATGAAGATATCAAATATTTTACACTTGATTGATCACTTATTGGATAAAAGTTTATCATTCTATCTACTGTTTCTGCACATGATTTTGTGTGTAATGTTCCTATAACTAAGTGCCCAGATTCAGCCATCTCAATTGCTGCATTCATTGTTTCTTTATCTCTAATTTCTCCTATTACTAGGATATCACAATCTTCTCTTAGTGAATTTTTTACACCATCACTAAAATTTAAAGCATCTTTTCCAATTCCAACTTCTTTTTGTACGATTATAGATTTTTTGCAATGATGTTTGTATTCTATTGGATTTTCCAGTGTTAATATTTTTTTATTTTGTTTTTCATTTATTTCATTAATTAATGCATTCAATGTTGTAGTTTTACCAGAATTTGTTTTTCCTGTAACAAGGATTAATCCTTGTGGCTGATATGTCATTCTTCTTACAATATCGGGAACACCTAAATCTTCAAATTTTGGCAAATCATTTCTTATAAGTCTTAATGTTGCAATTGGTATATTTTCAGATAAGGAAATATTTACTCTTAAACGCACATCTTCATATTGATATGAGGTATCTAATCTTCTTTGATTTTTAAATAATTCGTCATTTTCTATATTACCTCTTATAAAAAAATCGTACATTTCCCACATATCATCTTCTGTTAATTCTTCCATTTCGTCTATACTATATAAATCTCTTGATATTCTTAGCATGGGTTTTATTCCATATATTAAGTGAATATCAGATGCTTCTTTCTCAATTGCCTCGTCTAAAATTTTTTCCATTTGTAACATTTAAAATTCCTCCAATTTATTAAAATATAAGTAATTTTTTATTTAATTCGTCCAAAGTTGTAACACCCTCTAAAACTTTTTGAAGTCCATCTATAACAAGTGGTTTGTAGCCATGTTGTGTTGCATATCTTCTTATTTCTATTGTAGAAGCATCATTTATTACTAATTCTTTTATAGCCTCTGACATATCAAGTAATTCAAATGCTGCAACACGTCCATAGTATCCTGTGTGGTCACAATGTTCACAACCAACAGCAGTGTATGTTTTTCTTCCTTCAAAATTAAATTCTACATTATATTTTTCACCAATTCTACTAATAATTTCTTTTTCTTCTTCTGTAAAATCTCTTTCTTTTGCACAATTTGGGCATATTCTTCTTATTAGTCTTTGTGAAACAGCCAATCCTAATGTACTTGCTATATCGTAATTTGATATTCCTAATTTTCTAAGTCTTGTAATAACCTCAATAGCATCCATTGTGTGTATTGTAGATAATACATAATGTCCTGTTTGCCCTGATTGCATTGCAATCTCAGCTGTTTCTAAATCTCTTATTTCTCCTACTAGAATAGTATCAGGGTCTTGTCTTAATACTGTTCTTAAAGAATCTGAGAAACTAGCCTTTGGGTCTACTTCTATTTGGTTTAAGCCTGGTATTCTTATTTCAACAGGATCTTCAATTGTTGTAATATTTACATCTTCTTTATTTAACATTGCAATTATACTATATAATGTTGTTGTTTTTCCTTCACCAGTTGGAGCTGCAACTATTGTTATACTATTTTTTCTGTCAAATAATTTAACAGCTTCTTTCATTCCTTTTGAAAAGCCTAATTGTTCAAGAGATAATATATTAGCATTTTTTTTCAATAATCTTAAAACAAATTTTTCTCCATATACATTTTTTTGAGAAGATACACGAATATTGTAATCCGGATATAGCAAAATTCTACCATCTTGTGATTCTTGTTTTTCTTGGTGCATATTTGATATAGCTTTTAATCTTCCTATTATTTGTGCTTGTCTTTCTTTGGCAAGTGTTGCTACATTTAATAACACACCATCTATTCTATAACGTACTCTTACACTATTTTCTTGTGGTTCTATATGTATATCACTAGCTCTTTTGCTCATTGCTGTTTTTATTATGTTGTCAATCAAACTTGTTACATCTTTTCCGTCTTCAATTTTATCTGTGGCCTGTCCCTCTAGTGATTTGAATATTTCTTCTATATTGCTAGCAAATGTTATGTATTTATCCATCACTAGTCCTTTATTTAGTAATAATAATCTAACAATATCTGTTGATTTTTTATTGGAAGTATCAGCAAAACATACTTTGATTCTTCCATTGGCTATTTCAAAAGGTATTGCCATACATTGTTTTGCAACATCTAGTGAAATATAATCTGTTATATTTATTGCAATATCAGCCCTTGTAAGAATCATGGCCTTTTCCCCAAGAATATCTCCAATTGCATCTATCAACCTATATTCGTCACATAGTCTAAGAATTTTTACAGCATCTCCAAGTTTAACTCCTGGATTAGATTTTTGATATTCTAATGCTTGGTTTACATCATCTTCTGATATTAGTCCCCTTCTTACTAGCTCTATACCAATAGGCAATCTATTTCTTATTTCCATATTATTTTTTCACCTTTGTTCCTTCCATAATTTAATTATACAATATTTTATTTATCTTATAAATAGTTCTTAATAAGATACATATATTTTCCAGTTTAGTATTCAAAACTACCATATTTTGAGCTATTTAATCTTATTGCTGTTTCATCTGCTGAAGCCTCTAAAACCTTAACCCAATATCCAGTTTCATTATCTCCTGAAAATTTCGTATCTACAATATAATTACTTGGAATATTTTCTAAATTTCCATAAGAATCCACTTTTTGATTTTTATTTGAATATAAAAATTCTATATTTATTTGATTATTACTATCTATATAATAAGCATATCTTGGTATCCAAACATATAGCTCATTTGAAATTCTAGCTAAGGCCCATTTCTTTTTTAGGTAATTATACCATTCTGTATCACTGTTGTTTGTATCTTTATACGTTTTTGTAGTTCCGCTATTTTGAGCTTTTACAGCTATCATATTAGTTTGTAATTTTGGAGCATTTGGAGTAAGCAAAGTTTCTTTTGTTTTAAATTTACTTAAAGTTAATGTATTATCATTTTTTCCTATTTTGTAAGTTACAGTAACCTCTACTTTTTTTACAACATCTGTTTCGTCTGAATTGCTATAATTGTCTATATTTACATTAACAGTATATGCTTTTGGAATTTCAATTCCAGCAATTTCTATTTTTCCGCTTGAATTTGTAGTTGCAGAAAATTTTTCTGTATTTACATCTGAATAATAATATTCTGATGCTTTTTCTAATATCTGAGAAGCATAATTTATAGCTTGTGTTCTTCTTTCTATTTCCATATTTGAAATATATGTGTTTGTATATAATGCAAGCAATATTAAAAGTGTAATAGCTACAATTCCAAGAGAAATAGCAATATCAATTCCTGTTGCTCCTTTATTTGATTTTATTTTTTTCATTTTATCACCTATATCGTAATAAAGTTTTGTATAATTATTGATGCTATTGATACTATACTAAAAATAGCTCCAATTGCAGGTTTCGAGTCATTTTTTCTTAATTTGTCTGCAATATTTTTTAGTGCAATAGCTATAAGTGTTGTAGCTATTATAAATATCATCAAGTCTGTTCCTATATATAGTAAAACTAACAGCATATATGTTATTATATCCAATGTATAGCTAGGTTTTATTTTATCTATAACTAATAAACAGATAATTATCATAAAATATATAACATATCTATACATATTAACCCCTAGTATATATAGATATAGCATATAAATTATGCTTGCTATTGCGGTAAATACCAATAAACCTTTTTCTATATTTCTTTTTTCTAAATCTATACCAGCAGTTATTGTGAATAAACATATGTAAACCATTCCAAATATTATTTTTATTAAATCTCCAATTTGTATATTGTAAATATTAATATTTAAAGATAGAACATATAATAAAAATACAATTCCAGATAGAACTTCAATTATTAAATATCTTGGTCTTATTTTTTCTTTACAATATCTACATTTTCCTCCTAAAAATATATAGCTAAAAATTGGGAATAAATCAAAAAATCCTAATTTGTGTTTGCAATTTGGGCAATATGATCTTTCATGTGTTATATCTTGTTTTAATGGAATTCTATATACAGCTAGTGTACAAAAGCTACCTAAAAAGGCTCCCATAATAAAAACAATTATTACTGCTATGATTTCTACCATTATTTCCTCCTGTTTATATTAAATTGAGCATATACATTAAATTGCATATGCTCTAAAAGTAATTAATTATAGAACGCATTATTTATTCATATATGTGTTTAATAAAGCATTCATTTGTTGAATTAAGTTATTATCTGCTTCTGCCTTGTTATTGTATTTTTCAACAGCATTATTTGCATTAGAAATTATATTGTTATTTCCTGATAATGTTGCTAATGCTACACCTGCTAGTATTAATAATACGATAATTGTGATAACTAAAGCTACCAATGTAATACCTTTTTGTCCTTTAAACATTTTTTATTTCCTCCTTTTTAATTTTTTGTATATATTTAATTTATAAATATAACCTAGATTAATTTTTCTCAATTATTTTAAGAATTTGTTGTTTGGATTATAATTTTCTTGCGAATTTGAATTGGTGGTGTTATTTTTTGAAGTCGAATTTGTATTTGTTTTATTATTATTTGTTGTATTTCCTGTACTATTAGTTGTGTTTCCATCTGTTGTGGTATTATCTGAATATGCCATAAAAGGATTTGCCTTTCCAGCATCGTAATTTGTCTTTTTAGCTCTGTTTAAATCATCTTCTGTTACTTCATATGTTCTTATAACTTGGTCTTCATTATTTGTTAATGGTGTATCTAAATCTTCTTTTACATCACCTAATTCGCTTGGAAATTGATAAGTTATTGTTTGTGGCACTTCTTTATTTATTGGATTGTAGTCATAAAACACTACTGCCAATATTAAAGCAATTGCTATACATAATAATAACATTATAAAAATTTCTTTAATGACATTTTTCACTTTTTTGTCCTCCTAAGACTTTTATTGGTTGTTCACCGTAGTATTTGTGTTTCCTGTTGTATTTACTGAATCACTTGTATTTATTGGGCTTGTACTACTTGTATCATTATTATATGATTGTGTATTTGTTGTTGTTATTGTATCTTGATTTATAAATATATCTCTAACTTTGAATGTTGCTTGTAAGTTTGAACCATCTCCTGATGTTACTGGTACTAATTCAAATTCTTCTATTGTAAAACCTAGTTTAGCATCATCTTCAATATCTCTTACAAAATCTGTTATCGCTATATAATTTCCTGTTACCGTAATTTTTAAATCATTTGCATTTGGTGTACTTGTTGAACTAGATAGAATTTCCATCTTTGGAATTACTCCATTTTCTGTTGCATAATTACCAATTTTAGTCCATAAAACTTCAACATTATATCTTTCGCTTTGTCCTGCATTTAACAATTCTTGCTCACTGCTGTATTGTTTTAATTCCTCATATTTGTTTTTTTTAGTTTGAAGTTCTTTTGCAACTGTGTTTATTTCATTAAGTTTTGCCGGATATTCTGTTTCTTCTTTGTTTTTAGCTTCTTCAATTGTCTTATCTAAATTTTCATTTTCTTGTTTTATTTCTCCAATGCTCATTATTGAAAATCCAGCAATTTGTAATCCATCTGTTATAGTATTGTAACACATTACACCTAGCAATATTATTAATATTAATATCAATATCTTTTTCATGGCAAATCTCCCTCTATTGTAACTTTAACAATACCATCTTGTTTAACACCGCTATCTGATTTTACGTCTTTTAATATTCCATCAACAGATAATTGTCCTTTTAAATATCCCAATTGTTCATATTTATCTGATTGTGCAGTTATAACAATATGCTTGTCTTGTGTGTTTTTTATTGATGTTATTTGTACACTCTTAGGAACTGTATACATTATTCTATTTAGCAAATTTGGTATACTATTTTTATTTCTTGTTTTTTCTGTGACCTTTTCACTAGACTCGTTTAATTTAGTAATTCTTGTTGCATATTCAGAAGTTCTTGTCCTTATTTGTTCTATATCTGATTGAGCAAGTCTGATTTGAGTAGCTATATTATCACTTGCAATTTTTGCATCATTTTCTTTTTCACTTATTGCATTTCCTACTGCATATGAAAATCCAGAATATAAAATTACTGCTAAAAGTAAGCTTCCTGCTAATCTTAATAAGCCTTTATCAACTCTGTCTAATTGTTTGTTAAAGCTCAAATCTATATTTGTTTTTAGAAGCCCACTTAATGCATCCCCAATTTTTCCTCCTATTCCATCAGATAAATCAATTGTTGGCATAGGAATTTTTTCAGAAAAGCTTAAATTCTTAAAGTTTAATCCTTTTATTCCTTCTCCTAATCCTTGTAGAGCAAGTGCAATAGCTGAATTCACTTCTATATAATCATTTATTCCCACTCTTCCTTGCTCAGCATTTAAGAAATATGGTTTAAGAATTTGGCATTTTACCTTTGAAAGATTATCTTGGAAGTATAAATCAATATTGTTAATAACAGCTCCTGAACCTGTAATGTATACTTTTGATATGTTTAAAACAGATTCTCTTAGCATAGTTTTTGTTTTTTCTACAACCTTATATAATGTAGGCATAATATCTTCTAAGAATTCGTCTACATCTGTTGGTTGCGAATCAGTTGTATATATTGTTGTGTTTTTGCAAATTTCATATGCACGTGCTAGCGAATTTTCTTTTGCACTAATTTTGTCAAAAATCTCTTTCATACCTTCGTCTAATACTTGAACTTTATATATTTGACCTTCTATTATCAATGTTATTGTTGTCTTTTCTTCTATATTTACTATTGCAAAATTTTCTTTTGGGTCAACATCTATAAGTGTTGTTAATGCTACTGGTAATGGTAATATTTCTCTAAGCATTTTTCCTTGAAATTGCTGAGTTTTTTTCGCAATTTCTACTCTGTTTGTGGAAATATGAACCGCTCTTATTTTTTCGTTATTTTCTTTACTAGGAATTAAGAAATGTCTTGATTCTATTGTGTTTTGTTTTACCCCTCTTTCTTCACACAAATATTCAAATTCTGTTTTTATTGTTCTCTCTATATCTTTTTTGCTTAACATTGCAAATATTTCGAAATAATTATATATTTCATCAGACAAATTAATACTTATAGGAGTTCTTGTGCTTGATGTTTCTCTTACAATTTGATCTATTGCATCTTCTATCTGGTCATACATTTTTAATCCAAAAGATTCTACATTTAATCTATCGTGGTCTTTTGATACTTTTGCATACTTTATTAAATTATTTTCTAAGTATATTCCTAAACACTCGGCCATTTTATTCTCCTTTGTAATTTATCTTTTATTCTATTTTTTGCATTTTTTTTTATATTATTTCTAGTATTTTTTGTAAACTACAATAATCTACATTTTTTTCGTTTTTTGATATATATATTTTATATTTTTTGGTTCAAAAGTCAATAGGTTTAACAGAGTTGTAATATAAATGTAATATTTTTGTAATACTTTTCTTCCTTATTTTTGTATATTTGTAAAAAATTTAGGGCAATATATGTATATCACAATATTATGGAGGTTTTTAAATGGTTACTGAAAAACATATAAAAATAACCGGAATGTCTACGGTTTCTTGGAAAGATGCAATTGTTCAAACAATTGCCGAGGTTTCTAAAACAATTGATTATATCAATTCTGTTACAATATTAGAGCAAACAGCAAAAATCAATGGAAAAAAAATTGTCGAATACTACGCAACATTAGATTTAACATTTACAGTAGATAGAGAAAGAGAAGATTAGGAGGTTTTTATGGAAAATCCACTTTCTACTAATAAAGATTATCAAGAATATGTAAATAAAAAATCGCCTAATTCCCCTATTTTCAAAAATTGTTTTCATGCATTTATTGTTGGAGGCTTAATATGTACAATAGGTCAGCTAATTTCTAGTTATTGTATGTACAGAGGAATGAATCAAGAATCAGCAGGTACAGTAGTTTCTATTATACTAATTTTTCTTAGTGCATTTCTTACTGCATTAAATATTTTTAACAAAATAGGAAAATTTGCTGGTGCAGGTTCATTAGTTCCAATCACAGGTTTTGCAAATTCAATAGTTTCTCCTGCAATGGAATATAAATCAGAAGGATATGTTATGGGAGTTGGAGCTAAAATGTTTACAGTTGCAGGTCCAGTTTTAGTATATGGGATTTCTGCATCAATATTAGTTGGAATTATATATTTAATTTTCAATACGCAGTCAATAACATTAGTATAAATATTTATGGAGGTTTAAACAATGAAAAAAATTGGAAAACAAACAATAATTTTTGATAATCCGCCAACTATTTTAGAAACAGCATCTATTGTTGGTCCAAAAGAAGCCGAAGGTCCACTTGCAAAATATTTTGATAAAACACTAGAAGATGAATTTTGGGGAGAAGAAACTTGGGAAAAAGCAGAAAGTAAAATCGTAAAAGAAACATCTGTTTTAACAATAAATAAAGCAAATCTTTCAAATGAACAAATTGATTACTGTTTCTCTGGTGATTTGTTAAATCAATGTATTTCTTCAAGTTTTGGGCTTAGAGATTCTAGTATTCCATTGTTCGGAATATTTGGAGCATGTTCAACCTTTGTTGAAGGTTTATCACTAGGTGCAGTATTTGCAGAAATAAGTGGAGCAAACAATATATTAGCATTAGCATCTAGTCATTTTTGTAGTGCTGAAAAGCAATTTAGATTTCCACTAGAACTTGGCAACCAACGTACTCCTACTGCTCAATGGACAGTTACAGGTTCTGGTGCTGCAATCATTTCTAAAAATGGTACAGGACCTTTTATTACAAGTATAACAACAGGAAAAATAGTTGATATGGGAATTAAAGATGTCAACAATATGGGGGCAGCAATGGCTCCTGCTGCTCTTGATACATTGCTTGCACATTTTAAAGATACAGGAAGAAACCCTAGCTATTATGATGGGATATTTTCAGGTGATTTAGGGTATGTTGGTAAAGATATCTTAGGCGATTTAGCTTTAAAAAATGGTTATAATATAAATTCAATTTATAATGACTGTGGTGTTCTTATTTTTGATAAAGAAAAACAAGATACACATTCAGGCGGTTCAGGTTGTGCTTGTATTGCAACAGTCTTCTCTGGGTATTTGTTTAATCAATTAAAAGCCAAAAAATACAAAAAAATTTTATTAATAGCAACTGGCGCACTAACTAATTCAACCACATCCCAACAAGGAGAATCTATCCCTGGTATAGCACATGCTATTAGCATTGAAATATAGGCAAAAGTTTCACTACCAGACAGATTAGTTCTCTGCCTTTAATAAAAAATAAGAAAGGAATGAAATTTCTATGGATTTTTTTCAAAATTTAGATTATATGATGCTATTAAAAGCTTTTATTGTAGGTGGACTTATTTGTATAGTTGGCCAGATACTAATAGATAAAACCAAACTAACATCTGCCAGAATTCTAGTAATTTTTGTTACAACTGGTGCTATTTTAGGTGGACTTGGAATATATAAATACTTAGTGGATTTTGCTGGTAGTGGAGCAACCGTTCCTTTAACAGGTTTCGGAAATTTACTAGCAAAAGGTGCAATAGAAGGTGTGCAAGAAAAAGGCTTACTTGGAGCATTCACTGGTGGCATAAAAGCAGCAGCAGGCGGAATAGCTGCCGCAATATTTTTTCGGATATTTAGCAGCACTGATTTCTAAACCGAAAATTAAAAAACAATAATTAACAATTCTTATAAAAAATAAAAAATGTAAACATATTTTTGATGTTTACATTTTTTTATTTTTTCATATAACTATGCTTTTTTTGCAACTTCTACTAATTCGCTAAAAGCTTTTGGATCGCTAATTGCAAGTTCAGATAACATTTTTCTGTTTACTACAACATTAGCTTTTTTAAGTCCAGCTATTAATTTGCTATATGTTGTTCCATTTTGTCTTGCTCCTGCATTGATTCTTGTAATCCATAATTTTCTAAAATCACTCTTTTTATCTTTTCTTCCAACATAAGCATATCTTAAAGATTTCATAACAGCTTGGTTAGCCATTCTAAATCTTATACTTTTTGCTCCATAATAACCTTTTGCTTGTTTTAAAACTTTTTTATGTCTTGCGCGAGTTGTTCTCGCTGTTTTAACTCTTGCCATTTATTTACTCCTCCTATTTTCTCTTAATTAATTACCATATGGTAACATTTTTTTAATTCCTTTTTCGCAAGTCTTGTCTGCATATGCATCTTGCATTTTTCCTCTTGCTTTTGCTCTTGATGTTTTGTTAGCTAGCAAATGTCTTTTATTTGCTTTTGTTCTTTTTACCTTTCCTGTTGCTGTATAAGAATATCTTTTTTTAGCAGCTTTGTTTGTTTTTAATTTTGGCATAATATATAGCTCCTTTCATATTTTTTCAAAATTATTTTTCACTTTTTTTGCTTAATATTATGAACATATTTTTACCTTCAAGTAATGGTTTTTTCTCAGTATTAGCAATATCTTCTAAGTTTTCTGCAAATTTATTTAAAGTTTCTTCTCCTGCTTTAACATAGTTTAGCTCTCTTCCTCTAAATCTAACTGTTATTTTTACTTTAGCGCCATCTTCAATAAATTTTCTTGCATTTTTACACTTAAAATTAAAATCATGTTCATCAATATTTGGTGTTATTCTTAATTCTTTAAGCTCTGCTACTTTTTGCTTTTTCTTGGCTTCTTTTTCTTTTTTAGCTTGCTCAAATTTGTATTTTCCATAGTTCATTATTTTGCAAACTGGTGGATTACCATTTGGTGCAACTAAAACCAAATCCAAATTTTTCTCTTCCGCAATTTCTAGTGCCTGTCTTGAAGACATAACTCCTAATTTTGCCCCATTTTCATCAATTAATTGGACCTCTTTTGCTCTTATTTGTCCATTGATATCTAATTCTTGTTTTATAAAAAACACCTCCAACAAAAAAAATTGACTTTCGAAAAAGCCAATCCACAAATAATACCCTTAAAATATTAATCTCGTAACCTTTTCCCAAACAAGTAAAGGTGAGAAGTGGATGCTTCTTCTTAACACTTTTATTATTTTACATTATTTTTCCACTCTTGTCAAGTGGTTAAGGCAATTTTTTTGTGGGATGTACCACAAATTTTTCATTGACATTTTGATGTCTTTTAGGTTAAAATTAATTTAGTAAATTTATTAAAAAGGAAGTTATTTATATGAAGAAAATTAATAAAAAAGTTATTGTTACGATTGCATTATTGGTAGTTGTTGCTATTTTAGCATTGGTTTATTATAATTATAATATTGCTAAAAATAATCGTTATAGTGAAATTTCAGCAATTCCCGAAACTGAACTATTGAATTCTGAAACCCCAGTTGAACAACCAGAGGATGAATTTATTGACATTGACCAATTGGAAAACGAAGAAATTGAAGAAGAAAACAATCAGGAAAATGAAAATTTAAGTTCAGATACTAAAACTCCTTCCAATTCTCGGTTCTTCTTCAAGTAAGTCTAATACTTCTACTACTAAAAATAACAATAAATTACCTTATTATATTAAGGTAAATATTGCTGGACAAGTTGTTACTATTTATGGTAAAGATAATAATGAAAACTACACAAAGCCTGTAAAAGCAATGGTTTGCTCTACTGGTACTTATACCCCTAAAAGTGGAATATATTCTATTCCAGCAAGATGGACTTGGCTAGGATTAAAAGGTAATGTTTATGGGCAATATGCTACTCAAATTAAAGGAAATATTTTATTCCATTCTGTACCATATTTAACAAAATATGATCCTGCAAGTTTAGAATATTGGGAATATGATAAATTAGGAACAGCAGCTTCTCTTCGGTTGTGTTAGATTATCCGTAAAAGATGCAAAATGGATTTTTAATAATTGTGCAAAAGGTACAAAAGTAGAGTTTTATAGTGATTCAAACCCTGGTCCACTAGGAAAGCCTTCTGCTAAGAAGATTTCCTCTTATCCCGATTATTTAAGAAACTGGGACCCAACAGATCCTAATTCCAATAATCCTTGGTTAAGCTATAAATCTTCTAATGCAGGAAATACCACTACTAACACAAGCGAAACCACTAATAAAAGTGATGCTTCTACTTCTGATAATACAAATAATACTATAAACAATAACATTACTAATACAACAAATAATACTAATAATACAAACAGCAATAATACAGGAAATACCACTACTAATACAAACACAACTACTAATTCTACTAACAACACAGTTTTTAATACAACAAACAATACTACTAATAACCTGAATAATACATTAAATAACAATACTTCAAATACTTTAACAAATACTACCAAAAACGAAACATCAAACGCAAATTCTAATGACAAAGTAACTAACAGCAGTGTAAAAAACGACACAAACAATACTCAAAAAAATACTACTAATAATACAAATTTATCTAACATAAACTAAAATATCTGTTTTCCAAACCAGCAATATAACAAATTGCTGGTTTTTATTTCTTCCAACCATTTACTTTTATGTAAATCTGTGCTATAATAATTATGTAATGTGTTTTCATTATGGTAAACTACAAAGTAAGCATTTTGATGTAAACAGGAGGATTAAAAATGACTAACCAGTACTTTGAAAATGCTAAACCGGTTAAATTCGATTATTTCAAGAAGTTTCCAGAACGTCGTAGATTAGCAATTGTTTCTGACAATTCTTACCGGATTTATGACCAAAAAGCATTTAACGAGAGATTATACGACGCAGGTAAGCTTAATTCCTTTATTAAGGTGATTAATGACAAATTGTGGATTGATTCCACTTCTTTTTCCAAAAAAATTATTCACCTCACTGATTCTGGACACGTTGTAGAACGCTTTCCTTTTAATCAATCCGAAAATGTATTTAAAAAAATCTTTTTAATTGGAGATTTTCTCTCTATTGAAGTTTTTAAATACCTTATTACTTTGGGAATTCAAAGCAAAGGAATTGATAAGATTATCTTTTCTGCAATGCCTGCCGACTTGTCCGAAGAAACCTACATTCAAAATGTACCAGGTTCAAGGTTCTTCAAATCTCCAAACGGCGATTTTTCTGTTGTTGTTGCAATTGAAGAAAAAGTTATTTATGTTGCTATGTGGCAACACGCATTTGAGTATGAATAATACTTTTCAGCTTTCTTTGTAGTCTAAACATCAAGAGGTCCTAAAATAGGGCCTCTTATTTTTATGTTTTTTCCATCCCCAAGTACAAGAAAAAAACTCAAAAGTGTTGAAACTTTTGAGTTTTTCTTGTTCACCCAACATATTATCTCTTGCTGAATTGTGGTGCTTTTCTTGCTTTTTTAAGACCGTATTTTTTTCTTTCTTTCATTCTTGAATCTCTTGTTAAGAATCCATTTTGTTTTAATATTGGTCTGTATTCTGAATTTGCTTCATTTAAAGCTCTTGCTATACCATGTCTAATAGCTCCGGCTTGACCTGTAAATCCACCACCTTGTACTGTACAAATTACATCATATTTATCTAATGTGTTTGTAGCTACTAATGGTTGTTTTACTATAACTTTTAATATGTCTGTTCCAAAATATTCATCTAATGATTTTTGGTTTACAGTTATGTTTCCATTTCCTGCAACTATTCTTACTCTTGCTATTGATTTTTTTCTTCTTCCTGTGCCATTAAACATTATTTTTTCTGTTTTTTCTCCCTTTGGCATTTTACTTTCCCTCCATTTTTGTTATAATTAGAAATTCCAAATTTCTGGTTTTTGAGCCATATTTTCATGCTCGCTTCCAGCATATACTCTTAATTTCTTTATAGATTGTCTTCCTAAACTATTTTTTGGAAGCATTCCTTTTATTGCTAAATACATAACTTCTTCTGGTTTTTTGTTCATCATTTCTCTTGCTGTTGTTTCTTTCATTCCACCAATATATCCTGAATGATGTCTGTATATTTTTTGGTCTAATTTTCTTCCTGTTAAAACTGCTTCTTTGCAATTTAATACTATTACATGATCTCCTGTATCTATATTTGGTGTGAAAGTTGGTTTATGTTTTCCTCTTAATAATTTAGCTGCTTCTGTTGCAACTCTTCCTAATGGTTTACCAGATGCATCGATTATATACCATTTTCTTTCGATTTCACTTGCTTTTGCACTATATGTTTTATTATTCATGGTAAAATTTATCCTCCATTCATTTTTATATTAAATATATATGAGATATAAAATGTCGCTACCGGGGAGAAGCTCCGTTTTATATAACATTCTAATTTTACGCGTCTATTATTTTATTACATTTTTTCACAAATGTCAAGGTATATATTGCAATTTAAGGTAAAAGAAGATATAATTAAATAAATTTTGAGAGAATTGGGTGAATTTATGAATAAAACAAAAAGAAAAATTTTTGAAACCTCCATGAAACTTTTTGCAGAAAAAGGCTATGATGCTACCAGTATAGAGGAAATTACTGCAACAGTTGGTGTTGCAAAAGGTACTTTGTATTATCATTTTTCTAGCAAAGAAGAAATTTTTAACTTTCTTGTTGAAGAAGGTATGAAGCTTTTAAAAAATAGTATTGAAATAAAAACTTCTAAATTTGATAATACAATTGATAAAATTAGAGCAATTATCCTTATAGAAATGAAGGTTTTAGCTAAGTATGAACATATTATTACCATTATTTTAACTCAATTTTGGGGGACTGAACCTCGCAATTTATCTTGCCAGTCATATGTTTTAGATTATGTTAAAACAGTTGAAAATATAATTCAAGCAGGAATGGATAAAGGCGAAATTCCTCACAGCAATGCTAAAATTATGGCATCTACTATTTTTAGCCTTACTTATTCTCTTCTAGTATATAAATTGCAATCAGAAGAACCTTTAAATATTCAAGAACTTTACAAAGAATATCAAGATATTATTATCAATGGATTATTAAACGCTGGTAAGTAATTTTTATTCAATTACTTCCAGCGCATCTCTATTTTCACTTAAACCTTCCAAATTATAGTAACTATCTGGTACAGGCCCTACAATAACAGATTCTGCCACCATTATCTCGCTACTTATTTCATTTGTAATTGTTTTTATAGGTGTTACAATATTCACCTTGCACACAGTATATAAATATATTCTATGTATAGTTTGGTTTATGCCGTGCCGCTTCAAACTCACTTTTAAAATCAGTTGTAACTACCCCAGATGGAGTTATTTTTACTGGAATTCTAGGTCCCACATTTGATAACACCTGATTTCCAAATATGCTTCCAAAAGGTATATATATTAAAGTTTGTTTCTCATTTTCTAGCCCCTCCTGTATGTCTATTGTAAGTTCTGCTGATATTCTATTTATAGCAAGTACATTGGCCTTTACCATTGTTATATTTCCGTTATTATCTCTTACTATTGTAATTAAATCATTATAATCTATATTTTCAATAGACTCTTTTGTTTTTTTATTTACAATTTGAGCAGCAATTGCTTTTGCTCTTAAATAGCATAATGATTCAAACATTGGATTTATATAATCAAATAATAATTTCATAACTATAAGCATTATCAATATTATGATTAATAAATTCCTTATTTTTTTCTTTTGTATATTATTATTTCCTCTGTGCTCAAATTTTAATTTTGGCAATTTTATTCTTGGTCTTGAATAAATTTTATCCATTTCAACCTATTTTTCTAGCCATATATTTCGGAATAAACAATTGCTCACCTATCGATATTTCATTTACATCTTCAATTTCGTTTACCTCTGCAATATCTTCTACTGTACTCTTAAATTTTTTAGCAATTTTCCACAAAGTATCCCCTTGTTTCACAAAATATATTGTCATACTGTAATTGTTTGTATTAGTATCTTCTTCAACATTTAATCCTTCTATTATATTTATCTCTGTGGTTTTAGAAACATTCACTTCAAAATTCAAATTGATTTTACAATCTATTGTTCCATTTTGACCAATTATAAAATCTTGTGACGAAACACTTATATTTGTATTTACCGTACTTTTTTTACTTATTCCCTTTGCATCTATGTTTGTATTCAAAGGTAGCTCTATTACCTTTATTTCAATACTTGATGTACTTTCTGTTTCATACATAAATTTAAGTTCTAAACTTCCATCATATGCAATCTTATCATTCAGTATATTAGCAGTATTTACTCTTGGATTTATTTCAACATCTATTAATCTATGCCCTATCATTTCTGGAATTTGTACTTGCTCGCTAATATTTACTTCATTTTGAATATTCTGTTTTTCTGTCATTGCATTTATCTTTTTTTGATTAAATTCAACATTTCTGCTTGGGCTATATAAATCTTGAATAATATTTATTTCTTTTCTTTCATATGAAGCACACATCAGTTCAATTTGTGCTTCTACATATATTCCATGAGTTTCTGCTGTATTTGGCTTTACCAGTAGATTTTTTAAACTATAATCTATATCACATATATTTTCTTCACTTACATTTGGAATATCTACAAATCCCATTACTGGTATTTGGCTTTGTGCTGTATTTATTCTGTTATCTTCTGTTAAATACATTATTTTTACATCTAAATCTGCTTTTGCCAAAACTTTGTTATAGCTTATTTTTATATCTTTATTTATAAGTCTTAGTTCTACTTTCATTATTTCAGCAATTTCGTCTATATTGTCTATACTAACATTTTCTTTTGCATATACTTTTGTAGTTCCTATTCCAATTAGTGAATTTACTTCTAGCTTGCTATTTAGCATTTGTATATCTGGTATATCTTCTAACTCATTTATTATTTCAATATTATCATTTGAATACAATTTTATATTTATTTTGTAATTTACCTTTATGTTGATTTTTCTACCATTCAATATTTTACACTCTATGCTAGATATTTTAATATCATCCTGCATTGTCATATTTTCTCTGGCCTCGTCTATGTCTATTATTTGAGTAAAATCTAAACTTGTATTTAAGCTTCGTACCGAATCGTTTTCGCTATCTGGCATATACATTATGTATAAGTTAATACTACCATCTAATCTTATTTTTCCGTCCATCACTTCTTTTTTATATACACATACTGTCCCATTTGAATTTATAGCATTTAATATATCTGGCTTTATATCTGGTATTATAACATCTCCTTCAATTTCGGCTTCTATGTTTTTTTGGGCAATTAGTTGATTTATACATAGATTTTCTTTTTTAGTTTCTACAACCATTTCAAACTATACCTCCTTAAAATTCATTATTACAATATATTAAGGAGCAATAAAAAAATTCCTATTTCTAGGAATTTTTATTATAATAATTTACACCTGTACATATTTATTCTTTTTAGCCATCATTTTAGGATCTACTGGTGGTATAAGTGGTGAATAACATTCTCCGTCGTATACTTGTACTTCAACGTTTCTTGTTAATACATCTGTATATGTGTATGAAACATTTCTTTCGTTTTCATCATATTTTACTATAAATATATTTGAATATGCTGATTCAACAGTTGCTTCTTTTTCAAATGGTTTATTTCTTCCAAGGGAGCCCTTTACAATTACTTTTTGACCTATCATTTCTCCTATGTTTGTTTTCAAAGTAGCAATATCATTTTTGCAAATCATTAAATCACCTTCTCCAATTTTGATAGGCAAATTATATCATTTTTAGTAAATTTTGTCAAAAAATCTGTTTTTATGTTGATTAGTTGTAATTGTTGGTACTAGCCGTTTTCATGATTTTATTTTTGTAATATTACATTTATGTGTCATTTGTATTACATTATTGTAACATAAGTTATTTCATTACAATTTTTTCCTTTTTTCCTTTTGCAGAAGTACCTCCTATTCCAGCCTCTCCTTCTCTTATTTCTTTTACTATTTGAGCTATTGTTACATAACTATTCTTATCGGTTGTAGCTACTTTTTCTGCCACAATTAGTGGATCTACAAAATCAATTAGTATTCTCCCTGGTGATGATGCGAAATTTGCACCTGCCATCATAATTGCTTCAAAATAACTCTGACAAGCACCAGCAAATATAACTAATTTATTCATATCTGGTTGCCATTTTCTAGCCTGTTTTACAGTTTCTATAAAATATCTAGAATTTCTATAATTATATATATTATTGTAATCTGCCCCATCTTTTATCATTGAATCATGTCCAGTTATTACAAGAATATCTGGTTTATATCTTTCTAGCAATCCGACTAATTACATGTGGTTGTCTACTTTCAAGCACATTTCTTACAATCGCATTTAATCCGAGCTGTTTATAATATCTTACCGATTTTTCCATGTATTTTCGGTCACCATCTAAATGCAGAATTTTCCCTGTATAAATTATTTCTCTATATCTTTTGGCAATTTTAATGTATTGTTGTTCTTCTTCGCTTATTTTCCTAGCTCTTTGTTTTATCGTTTCTTCTACATCTTTTAAGCTTTTTTCTATTTCTTCTCTGCTTACAATTTCTAAATCACTTACTGGTGCATCTGCTTTTATTCTTATGGTAAGTCCCTTTAAAATAGCAAAATCGGTTCTTCCTTTTCTTTTTATAACCTTGTCAATAACAAAAATAACATCTTTACCATATGATTTTCTTGCCACGACATATCCTTTTTTCAAATTCATAATTTTCTCCCATATAGCATGTATTCTTGTTATATGATATGTCGAATTTTGTAAAATGTTAAAAATGTTATTTTTTATTTATTCTTTTCTTTTATCTATTACATATGCACTACCAGGTGTTATTTTTGCAAGATGCTTTACTTGTGCGCCAACTTCTCCTATTTCTAGAATATTTTTAAATCTGCCTTTTGATACCACAACTACCCCAACAGATATTGATGTTAGTGGAAATTGTTCAATAATATTTCTTCTGTTTGGAACTTCTACATATCCTCTTTCCTTATCTACATCATTAAAATAATCTAGAACCTTTGTATCAAATTCTACTATTATGTTTTGACAAATATTTTCATAGTTTTCGTTTTCGTCTACGATTGCAACAAAGTCGTCTCCTCCAATGTGTCCAACAAAACAATTTGTAGACTCTCCACTATGAACATGTTTTGAAATTGTTCTTGCTGTAAATTTTATTATTTCGTCTCCTTTTAAAAATCCATAGGTATCATTATATGCCTTAAAATTATCTAAATCTAAATATAATACTTCAAATTGCTCATTATTTAATAATCTTTTCTTTAATTCTGCTTGTATTTGTACATTTCCTGGCAAACCAGTAAGGGGGCTTACTCTACGGTTTGTATACATTAGTCTAATTATATTTTTTACTGTATAAAATAAATATTCTTCGTCTATTGGATTTTGAATATAATATTCAATTGCTTTTTTTAATACAGCTATCTTATGGTTTTTTTCTGTATTTGAAGAACAAACAATTATTGGGGTTATACTATTATCTTCATCATTTCTTATTTGTTCACACAAGCTAATTATATCAGTATCTATATTATCTTCATTGATAATTATCAATGCTGGTATATTTTTTAGTGCTTCTTCTAATCCAGACGTTTTTACATTTTTAAATCTAAATTCTTTTTCCCCTTTAAAAACATTTTTTACCTTTTCAATTGTTTCCAAAGAATTATCAATAATATAAATCTCTTGTATCATATTTTTACTCCTATTTATGGCATTGTACATTGCCCTTCAAATGTTTCTTGTGTGTCTTCATCGCTATATGCCGTAATTTTTACTAAATTATAACCAGATTTTAATACTTGTTTATGTGTTAATTCTGTTTTATTGTCTGTTGTATTGTCAATTGTTGTTGTTTGGTCATTTATTGTAAGATCTATTTTTTCAATTCCTGTATCATGTTTTGCTGTTACTACAAGTTCTGTTCCATCTACATAAACTTCAATTGTTGGTTTAACTCTTCCTTCAAACACTTCTTGTCTTGTTGTTGTGTTGTTACTAGCATCTACTGCAATTACTGTTAATGTGTTTTTTCCTCTCTTTATTTCAATATTAGTTTCTACTATATCATTAACCATTTGGTTTGCTTCAATTCTTGTTTCGTCTTCTTCGTTCCATCTATAAGTTACATATGATAACATTGTTTCGTCTGTGGCTGATACTTTTATATAATTTCCAGATACGCTTAATTCTATTTTTGGCTTTTTAATATCTTTTCCATTTTCCATATAGAATTCTTTTGAATATGTTGATGTTTTTCCGTTTACATCTGTTAATGTTATATTAAAAGTATTATCTCCTGCTGGTAAATCAATTCTTTGAGTAATAGCATTTCTGCCATTTCCTTCTATAACATTTGCTGTATCTTCGTCACCATTCCAATTATATTCAATTTTTGATATAGCTCTAATATGAGAAGCATATATTTTTAATTGTGAGCCTTCTCTGTCTAATGATGCCACTGGTGCTGTATTTTCGATCACTTGCCTCATTTCATTATTTTTATAAGCTCCATATACTCCCTCGCCTAGCATAACTACACCAAATACTATTATTGATATTGTAAAAAACAATACTATTTTATGTATTTCAAGCGTGCTTCCTTTTCTCTTTTCTTTCTGAATGTATAATATTTGATTCATACGTTCTACACCTCATTTTGAAAATTATTATATCATATATGTTTTTTATTGTAAATAATAAAAAGTACCATTTTTTTGGTACTTTTTATCTTAATTTGGATTATAGTACAAATTTCTTAATCAATACTACTCCTCCAATTATTGTTATCAGAATTGTTCCGATTAATACATAGTAAATTCTATCTTGACCTGTTTTTAATGATAACATTACTGGTGCTGTATCAATATCGTCTTCGCCTTCTACTTTGTTGTTTGGGGTTGAATCTATATCTTTTGAGCCGTGGTCATTATAGTCTTCGCTAATCTCTGCTGTATTTATTTTTAATCCTAAATTGTTTGCATCATTTTTCCAGGTTAATAGGATTTTTACTGTTGCAGTTTCTCCTGGTTGTAATAATGTATTTTCAAGTTGTCTTGTTGTTACTTTTCCATCTGCTTGTGTCCAATTTGGATTATCTGTTGCTACAAATTCTAGTCCATCTGGAATATAGTCGCTAATTTCTTTTGCATATCCAGCAATTTGACCTTCGTTTGTGATTTTTATTGTATATTCAAATTTTACTGTTGTTTTGCTTAATTTCTTTTTGTCTACTTCAACTTTCACTATTGGTTCTGGATTTTCAAGTCCTGTATGTCCAGTTTCTCTTTCTGTTGTTGTTCCGTTTTCTGTTATTATAGCTTTGCTTACCCATTTTAATAAACTTAAATCAAAGTATTGTACTTTAACTTTTTCAATATCAATATCGTCTTCTCCTTCTACATTGTTATTTGGTGTTGAGTCTATATCCTTTGTTCCAAATTCATTTTTGTCTTTGGCAATTTCTGCTGTGTTTATTAAAATTCTATCTTCTGGTAATTGTTTTTCAGTTACTTTGAAAACCACTTTTACATCTTTATAATCAGGTGATGGCATTACATCTCTTTGGAATGCTTTAATTATATTTGTTTTTGCCTTTGTTTCTGATAAATAATCTGTTGTAATTGTTTTACCATCTTCTGAAACAACCCAACCATAAAGTTTGTTTGTTTCATTATCTGGTAAGAATTCTAGTCCATCTGGTACATTATCTTTTACACTTTCAGCATATCCATCTAATGTTCCTTCGTTGTAAACTCTTATTGTATATGTTACTAAATCTCCATTTGAAACAAGTACAGGATCTTTTGGATGATTATATGTTATTTTACCATCTTCATTGATTTGAACTTGTGGTATTCTTGTTGTTACTTCTGTATCATTTACTTCTGTTATGAATTTTCTTAAAGCTAAGTCAAATGATACTACCTTAACTTTTTCAATATCAATATCGTCTTCACCATCTTGATTATTATTTGGTGTTGAGTCTATATCTTCTACTGAATTTCCATTTTTATCTGTATCGTCTGCAATTTCTGCAACATTTATTAAAATTCTTGAAGATGTATTTGGCTCTATAACTTTAAACACAATTTGAACATCTTTGTATTTTGGTTCTGTCATTGTTTTATTATCAAAAGCTGTTATTAAATTATTTACATTTTTATCTCTTGATAAGTAATCTGTTTTTATTTGTTTTCCATCAGCAGATACTGTCCATCCATATTTTTTGTTTGTTTCATTTTCTGGTACGAATTGTAATCCATCTGGTACATCATCTATAATTTCACTAGCATATCCATCTATTGAACCTTCGTTATAGATTCTTAATGTATATGTTACTAAATCTCCTGTTGCGACTGGTACAGGCTCTTTTGTATGTTCATATACGATTTTACCTTCGCTATCTATTTTTACTACTGGTTCTCTTGATTTATCTCCTGTTAATTTTTCGTCATTTACAGCTGTTATAAATTTTCTTAATGCTAAATCAAAATATTTTAATCTTACATATTCTTTATCAATATCGTCTTCTCCTTCTACTCCATTGTTTGGAACAGAGTCTTTATCTTCTGTTTGATTATTGTTCTTATCTCTATCGTCTTGAATTTCAGCTGTATTAACAATTATATTTTTAGAAGTATTTGGCTCGATTACCTTAAAAGCAACTTTTACATCTTTATAGTCTGGTGTTTTAATTGTTGGATAATCAAATGCTTTTAAAATATTTTTTTCATCTCTTTCATATGATAAATAATCTGTACTAATTGTTTTGGTATCTTCTGATAAACGCCATCTGTATTCTTGGTTTATTTCATTGTCAACTATAAATTCTAATCCTTCTGGAATATTATCTTTTATTAGATTTGCATATCCATCAGTTTCACCTTCATTAAATATACGAATTGTATAAACCACTATATCTCCATTTTCAACAGAAACTGGTGTTTTTGGATGTGTATATGTTACTTTTCCTTTATCGTCGACAGATATTTGTGGTATTCTTGTTGTTACTTCTGTATTATTTACTGCTGTTATGAATTTTCTTAATGCTAAGTCAAAATCTTTTAATACAAGATATTCTTTATCAATATCGTCTTCTGTTAGAATATTGTTATCTGGAACAGAATCAATATCGTCTATTTCATTTCCATTTTCGTCTTTATCGTCACTAATTTGTGCTGTATTTATTATAGTATTTTTTGAAGAGTTAGGTTCTGTTACTTTAAATACAACTTTTACGTCTTGATAATCAGGTGTTTTCATTGTTGGATAATCAAATGCTTTTATTAAATGAGTTTTATTATCGTCTTTATCTAAGTACTTTGTAACAATGCTTTTTCCGTCAGCAGTTGTTGTCCAACCATATTTTTTGTTTGTTTCATTATCTGGTAAAAATTCTAATCCAGCTGGAATGTCATCTTTTATTATGTTTGCATATCCATTAACTTTTCCTTCATTAAAAATTCTAATTGTATATGTTACTAAATCTCCTGATTCCACTAAAACAGGGTCTTTTGGATGTTTATAAGTAATTTTTCCATTTGAATCTACAACCGGTTCTGGTATTCTTGTTGTTACTTCTGTTTTATTTACTGCTGTTATAAATTTTCTTAATGCTAAGTCAAAATTGTAATTTAGTCCCGCTTTTAATTCATCTGTTTTTAATTTTTTATTTACAATTACAACTGGTTGGTCTTCGTTTGAACCACTTACTGTCCAGAATGTACATTCTGATTCATAATAACTTACAAGTAATTTTAATGTAATTGAATTCACATTAGAATCTTTTCCTACAGCTACATAAAAGTTTTTGCCAACTATATCTTTTAATGTTTTTCCATCTTCTAATTGAACTTTTTGTCCATTATCATTTTCATAAAATATTTTGTAATCTGAAACTTCTGCATCATTTTGGTCTAAAACTTTTGTTGTTAATGTATAATCTAAATCAGATTGTTTTTTCATATTAAATGGTCCAACTAAAATGTTATCACCATTAGTTTCAGTTTTTAATGTGGTATTTGTTAATACTATTGGAGCTAGTATTTTTCTGCTATCACCGGTTCCATATATAGAAGCATTTTTTACTGCTTCATTTATAAAGTATGTATAAAGTGTTTGAGCATCGTCTTGTCTGTTTGAATGTTCGTCAAATGCTGTATATCCATCTGAACTTTCTTTTGCTTTAATTTGAATTGCTGCTAATCTTTCTCCTTGGTCATAAGCATCTTCGTCTGTATTTGTAAAATGCCATATAGCTAATTGTTGTACCACTTCTATATCGTCGTCAGTTAGCTTGATTTGATCTATTGTAAATGGTGGAGTAACATCTTCTTCTAATTGTGTTTTAAATGCAGAGGTAAGAAGTGCATCTCTCATTGCTTTTCTTTCAGTTTCATTTGGATGTTTTGGCAAATACATATTATCCAAAATCCATAAAACAGCATTATATTTGCTGTATGTATATTCTTTTCCATCAATTGTTGCTGTTACTTGCTCATCTGATGGTAAAATGCTTTTATGGTTTTCTGGGATACTTGCTAAATCCTTCATATCATATGATATGCTATAAGTTCTTTTCTCTAATGGATTTGTAATTGTTCCACCAAATCCAGGTCCTGCCTTTATACAGTAAATAGCATTATCAAAATTATATCCATTGTTTACATATTCAACAATTTTAAATACATCTTTTCCGCTAATTTGATATGCATATCCACCTTCTCTTGCTTGTACAATCCCAAGCTCATGTGAAGTTGTTGTAGCTTTTACTGTATTTGCAAATGGAGCAAGGCAAAATGCCATAATCAATGCCAAACTAAAAAATACTTTACTCTTTTTCATACTTATACCTTCCTTAATTATTATATATATTTATTTTACTATTTATTTGTTTATAGTCAATACTATAAATTTCTAAGAATGATTATATTACAATAATTTTACTTATGTTATCTTAGGGCTATAAGCTCTTCGCTAAACCCCGTCCTAACATTACAATTATATTACATTTTTATGATATTTTCAATACTTACAGCGTTTTTTCTTCAATTTTGAAAAAAGTTCTTGACATTTATCTTATATTTTGTTATTATAATAACTGTCAAGTCGATGCGGGAATAGCTCAGTTGATAGAGCGCTGCCTTGCCAAGGCAGAGGTCGCGGGTTTGAGCCCCGTTTCCCGCTCCATTTTTTATTATGATTAAAGTTGTAATATTCACCAAACTAAAATCATAACATATACTATATTAAATAAGGCGCCTTAGCCAAGCGGTAAGGCACGAGTCTGCAAAACTCTGATGATCGGTTCGACTCCGATAGGCGCCTCCAATATGACATTAAACAATGTACCTTAGTTCAGGTTGTGTATATTGTTAGCCAGTATGTGTACCACAATACACATACTTTTTTATTTTAAAATAAAAAGTAGGAGAACTACCACAACAGCTCTACCTACCTAACTTTGTATGACAGATTGTAATTTTTAATATTAAATTGATTTTGGTCAATCTTCCAGTAAAATACTCATATATCCACCCATAATTTCTTCGAAATAACATCCTACATCTTTTCTTTCTATCTCTTTTCCAACAACTATTGGAATAACTAAAATCTCCTTTTCATTTAGAATAATATGTATTTCCCCCACCTCTGTATCGGCTTTTATTGGTGCTTCTAGGCTTTGGACACATTTGATTTGAATTTTGAGGTTATCTAGATCTAGTTTGTTTATTGGATATAGTTCGTAGTCATAGCAATAATTTGCTTTTAGTTTTACTTGGGATTGTTTACCTTTTATTATTGCTATTTTGCTTTCATTTGCTTTTTGCCATTTTTCAAATTCTTTTTGAACTCTGTTTTTTATATTTATTTGAGTGTAGTTTTTGTATGTATATTCTATGAGTTCGATGCTGTCTTTGGTTCTGAACTTTTTTGTATCTGCACCAAGCACAACTGTGATTATGTTTAAATCTCCTCTTTTACAAGACGTTACCAAACATCTTCCAGCATTGCTTGTAAATCCAGTTTTTACTCCATTTACGCCATCTAAATTGCCTAGTAATTCGTTTGTATTGTGAATATCTACTGGATTTCCGTTTATCGTAATAGTGGTTTGCTTAGTTCCTACGATTTTAGCAAAATCCTTATTTTCTAATGCATAATCTGTAAGCAAAGCCATTTCGTATGCAGTAGTATAATGATTATCATTATCTAGTCCGTGTGGTGTTACAAAATGAGTATTGTTAAGTCCAAGTTCTTTTGCTTTTTCATTCATCAAATCGGCAAAACCTTCTATGCTTCCACCTATTTCTATTGCAATTTGTACAGCAGCATCATTTCCAGAACGAAGAAGTAATCCATATAATAAATCCCATAGCTTTAACTTGTCTCCGGTTTTCAAGCCAAGTCTTGATCCACCTGTACCGGCAGCTTTTTTGCACACTTCTATCTCTTTGTTTAAGTCGCCCTTTTCTAATACTAATATTGATGTCATAATTTTTGTAGTTGATGCCATTGCTCTTTTATCATTTATGTTTCTTCCATATATAACCGTTTTTGATGTTCTATCAAAAATTATCGCTGCTTTTGAATTCAGTTTAGGTATTTCTGTTTTATTTAAGGCATCTACATCTCTAATCTCTTCCCAAACATTTCCCGCTTCCTCCCAATCCAAATCGTCAGCATAGCAATTAGTGCTAAACACTATAACCAACAACAAAAAAACACTCATCAATTTCTTCAACATAAAAAAATCACCTTTTCAAATATATTATCTAAAAAGGTTTTTTATTCATATAGCTATCTATCATATTCGTAGTAATATAAAATATTATTATCTACATCCAATATTCCCAAAGATATTGCATAATACATTTCATCTTCCAATAGTTCATCCACACTATGCTTATTGTCTACCGCATTACTTCTATTGGTAATTTGGTTTGATTTTCTGATAAATATATCTTTATTACTTCTTCTCCATTAAATAAATCACTATCTTGAAGTTGCATAGTCTCTCTCTTAATTAGTTTAGAAACTCTAAATTCTAAACATTCATTCATTTGCATGTCATTTGTATATAATATAAAACTAAATATAATTAATAATATTATTACAAAAATAACAATGCCTTTTCTCATTTATCAATCACCTCAAAATCGCTATTTATTTTTAATTCTATATATATCTTGTATTCTTTCATAACATTTGATTTCATTGAAAAACCTGCTAAATTATATATCGTACTAGAAAAAATACTTTTGGTCTCCCTATAATACTAATCAATTTTTTTAACTTCTGAATAATCATAAATATCATTCAATTTAATATCCAGCTCCCATTTTTCTCCCTTTTTTATCGCATCAATATACAAATCAACTTTATTTAATGAATAATATAAATCATGTTCACTAAATCTCATTGGAAACTCTTTATCCTTTGAGCTATCAAATATAAATTCGTTAGTTCCTTTTCCTTATTCTTTTAATATGTTTCTTATATTTTTCCTCATAATATTTCTATGTAAAGTTTCTTCTCTTAACTTTACCTTTTTTGGCATACTCATTTCTAAAAATAAATATATATTTCTTATACATCCATTTCCAAAAGTATCTTTTGATGTTTTCATATATCTTTTACCTAACAAACATTCATGAATTAGTAAAATCTCCTTTTTATAAATTATATTTGCATGATATCAATCGTTTATTTAGAATACAATACTTCCTACTATAAAAATTCTAACCATACTACTATAAAAATTCTAACCAACATCATCAATTTTTTTGTCAAACTTTTTTATTTTGGCATTCTTCAATAATTTTATCAAAATCAGAAATGTATTTTCTATCTTGTTCTATTCTAAATTTTTCGAATTCGTCTTCTGCAAATTGTTTGGCTTGTTCAGCAGATATACTGCCTTTATTCTGTAAAATATCATATCTATTTGTTTTTAGCATGGTGTCTAATTCCTCTACCCAATCTTTCATTTTCATAGGTATTTGTCTTTTAGCACGGTTTTCAGCTATATTAAGATACATATTAACAATATCTTGCAAAAAATCTAATTCTTTATTTGTTAGATAATTTTTAGCAATAGCAACATCACTTTTTAACACCTTTCCATTTGGTGAATGTTTCCAAGATGTTAATCCCATATGCTCTTTTTGGCTATTGGCCCTATGATATATTATTTCAGCAGCTGTTTCATTAGTAATTGCATAATGAAATTTATTTTGAATTGTTGCATAGAATGACTTGGCAGTTTCAGAATTTTTATTATAATCAATACTACATTCAGCAAATATATCAGTTACTTTTTGATAAAATCTTCTCTCGCTTGTCCTAATTTCCTTTATGATTTCTAGTAATTCTTCAAAATAATCTTTTCCATATTTGTTAGGATTTTTCAATTTTTCTTTATTTATACTATATCCTTTTATAATATATGATTTTAAAACTTCTGTTGCCCATTGTCTGAATTTGGTTGCCTTTTTTGAATTTGTCCTATATCCGAACAGCAATTATCATGTCTAAATTGTAATAATCAATATTTCTATTAACCTTACGATTTCCTTCAATTTGAACTGTTGGGAATTTCCCAACAGTTGAATTTTTATCTAATTCTTGTTCTTCAAAAATATTTTTTATATGTTCGCTTATTGTGGATTTATCTTTTTCAAATAATTCAGCAATTTTATTAAGTGGCAACCAAATTGTTTCAGCATATAAAAAAGCTTCTATTTCTATTTTATCATTTTTATCTTTGTAAATAATCAAATCATTCTTTTTAATATCCAATCTTTATTTTCCTTTCATATATATTTTCTTATTTTTTCCCTTTTATTCAATTTTATCATATACACTATCATTTTTCAATGTTTTTTAAAACAATTGTTCTTCTAGTAAAATTGCCATATCTTTCCTCACCAATTTCTTCAACATAAAAAAATCACCTTTTCAAATATATTATCTAAAAAGGTGTTTTATTCATATAGATGTGTCCCCAATGAGTCAAAATGCATCAAAATGGACAGTCCCTTTTGATGCATTTTGACTCATTGGGAAACGTCCCCTTTATTTGCCTATGAACATTTGGACATAGATTTTGCCGTATTTTGGGCTGTTTACTACGGCTATGCCGGTGTAGGTGTAGCTGTTGTTTAGGATGTTGTTTTTGTGGCTTTCGGAGTTCATCCAAGCTTCCACTGCTTTGGTGTTTTCGGAGTTGCCGGCTATGTTTTCTCCGGCTGTTCTGTATGAGATTTGGTTGTTTTTCATCATATCAAATGGTGAGCCATATGTTGGTGATTGGTGTGCAAAATAGTTGTTGTCTATCATATCTTGTGCTTTTAGTCTGGCTACATTTTGTAGTTCGTCATCTATTGCTAATGGATTTAGTCCATTGTCTGTTCTTTGTTTGTTTATTAGTTCTAAAATTTCTTTTTCGTCTTCGGTTAATGATGTTCTTTCTTCTTTGTATTCTTCCGTACTTGTTTGAGTCCCTTCTTGTTTTATGTATTCTGAACTTACGCATCCGACTATATCATTTTGAGTTTGAATTAAATACCATCCATCTAAATTAGCATATATTTTTAGCTTGTCCCCGCTGTTTACTGTATCTACTACACCATAATCTGTACTTGGTCCTTTTCGTATGTTTAGCTTGCTGGCTGTAACTTCACCGTTTTCGAATTCCACTCCCAAGTTTTGCTTCATGGCTAATGTTTTTACACTCATTATCTCCCCTAAAATTACTATTGCCAAAATAAGTATAAATAAAATTTTTCTTTTCATATATTATCTACCTCCCCTATCTAGATAGATAATACCCACATTTACATTTTTTATACATTAAATTTAAAAATTTTTTAAAATTTTATTTTTATAGAAAAATCGTCTATTGGATCTTCCCCATTATCATATGAATCCACATCTTTGTATACTCTTATATAATCAAATAAAATTCCGTTTATCTCTGTGTTATCGTCATAAAATACTGTAAATTTAAAGCTGAAATCATTTGTTTCTTCTGGGAATAGCTCTACATCTGTTAATACTTCGTCTCCTCTTCTTAGTAGTCCATCTGATGTGTCTAATGCGATTTCGTAGTCTGTAACATTATTTGCAAATACAATATAATTTTCTGATTTATTTTTTATATTTATATTGTATACTATATGGTCATATTTTTTATCTACACTTTCGATTTTTATTTTCATATCGTCATCTTCATACATATAGCTCAAATTTTGTCTACCCACATATTCTCTTATAGATAATTTCAATTCATTGTTTTCTGTAATAATAGCATATTTTTCGCTATATACATTGCTATCTTCTTCATTTGATAGTCCAGAAGCTAATATGTCATTTAAAATTTTTACAGTATAAATATATACATTATCTTTATTAGAAAAGTTTTGTATATTATATATTTTTTTATTTGGAAATACAGAGTCTACATATTTCTTAAAATCCTCTATATTAGGGTAAATATTGTTTTTGCAATCTGTTGAAAGCAAATTATATGCAGATTCATAGTCTTTTTCATTACAATAATCCACAAATTTTCCAATTAATTCCTCTATTGGTGTTTTTAATTTGTCTGGTACAGTTTCTTCGCTTTCCATTACAGAATTATGAGGCTCATAATTTGTATCTATTTTAGGATATTCCATATCATATTTCCCCACAAAATAATTTATAAGAAGTACCACTCCCCATATGGCCAATCCAACTAATATTTTCTTACCATACTTTCTAAAAAAACCCTTAATTGTCAATCTCTGTTTTACATTCAAATTGCTTCCACCTCTTACTATCTTTCAAAATCTTCTTTCTGTTTTTCTTTTTTCATATACTCATTTTGCACAAATTTATCGCCTTCTTCTGCCACTCCATTTCCATTCCTATTGCTATGTGTCCTTCCTGGAATAACAGTATGCTCAATGTGATATCCTAATTTATTTAAAACCTTAACTGTATTATTAGCTCTTAAAAACATATCTTTGCCCAAAATATCTCTTAGTTTCTTTCCTTCTTTTTTTGGAACACTTCTATCAAAATAACTCATATCATGTACTGGTGCAGGATTTCCAAATTCGTCTACTCTACTTTTTGTTTTATCTTTTAATTCTAGTTCTCCTACAAAATATTTAAAATCAATTTTAGCATAATCTTTATAGTCAAATTCTTTCCCAAAAAGTTCTTTATAATTTTTTATTCCTAATGGGTATTCTAAATCTTTTACTGGGATAGGTATACTCCCACTAGCCCCACCAATACAAGCTTTTTCTATTAACTCTGGATGTAATAATGCAAATCTTTGGGCAAATACTCCCGAACTTGAATATCCATTCAAGAAAATTTTATCTTTTAAATCAATTTTGCACTCGTTTTTTATTATTTCTCTTGCTTGTTCTATAACGCCTACAACTTGATTATCCATTCTGTAATTTTTATTATTTTCTGGCAATTCAAAACATTCTTTTGACAATTGCTGAAAATATGGTGCATTTTTTTCACTGGGAATTAGTGGTATAACAATTGGTGTAGGCTTGTCCTTAGTAATTTGTGCTAATTTTATTCCTGTTTGAGAGCCATTTTCCAAGATTTCAGTCATTTTATTGCTTTCCAAATTATTGGATTCTAAAACCAATTGATTATTCATATTTTTTACTTGTGGAATTGCTAATATACTTGGTATATTGCAACTTTTCTCTTCGTTAGGAGGTAAAAATTTAATTCGATAGGGTATTCCCCCAATTTGAGTAGTTGTCTCAACTCCTCGATTATGTGATATTTCATTGCTAATATATTTTGCCATTTGTTCTTTATTCATTTGCATAATCCTCTTTTCGTTATTCTTGTACTTGGAATGATAGTACGAAATTGCCGAAATCGTTTTCGTTAATTACAAATTTTTGCTCTAAATAGGTTGTTACATTGTCCTCTAATGCATCATAAATGTTTACTGTTAGAATATAGTAATTGCCTTGTCTTGAAATGTCGGTGTATTCTATTCCCATATATTCTGGATATGTTTTGTCTATGTATTCTTGGAATTTGGCTTGTTCTGGGAAATAGTTATTTTTGAATTCTTCATATAAACAAGCATATGCTTTGTCGTACTCTTTTTGGTCTACATAGTCTATATATTCTGAGAAATATGTTCTAATTCTGTCTACTTCTGCTGTGCTTTTTAAGTTTAATTTGATTTCTTCTTCTGTTAAAGTCTTTTCTTCTTCAGCTGGTTCTTCTTCCTGTTGTTCAGCTTTTTTATTGCTTTCATATTGGGCTATTACTTTATTATTATTGTTAGTTGGTATTAATACTTTATTTATATATACATAAATAGAAGAAGCTAACAACAACATTAATACTATAAAAAGTAAAATCGTACTTTTATCAAAATCTTTCATTATTGAGCACCTCCATTTATAGCTTCAAAAATTACCATTGGAGATGTTATCATATCGTTTGCTATATATAATTTGAAATACAATGTTGCATTATTATAATTTATGCTAATATTTACTGTATCATATTTTTCGCTTTCAACATATGTATCTTGAAAAATTACTGTTTTTACATATTCCGTGTCACTTATATCTTTATTTAATATATTCTGTGCCAATGTTGCAAGCTGATTTGCTGATGTAATTCCAATTGTTGATACTAATTTTGCTTGATTTTGTGCTAAATAATTATTATATCCATTTGCAGTTAATTTTGAAAAATCACTTTGCATACTTTCTAAATTAGTATGAACTAAATCAAATAATTTTTCATATACATAATTCAAATCCAATCTACCAGTATATTTTTCTTCTAAATATTCCTTATTTTCTGGGAATATTCTTATTTTCAAAGCAGCTGCAAGTTCTGGATTTTCTCCTTCTTGCATTATTTTGTATTCTTTGTAAGTAAATTGTTTTATTGGGCTTACGAAAAATACAAGGTATACAAGAAGACATAGACTTATAATTATTAAAAATACTAATATTGGTTTAATTCCTTTCATTTGTTTCCTCTTTTCTATTTAAGGTTATCTTCTACACTTATGCTTGTTTTATATTCATTCAACAATTTTATTTTCATATCTTGACCAGAAACAGTTTCTCCAAGTGGAGTATTTGTTTTTACTTCTGCACCTTTTTGAATTGCAGTATCCATTTGTAATCCCGATAAAATAAGTGTTTTACCAGCTAAGCTAGAAGGAGATGTTACTTGTATTTGAACTGCATTATCGCTTTTTTCAATAATTTTTCCTCCAACAACTGAATTTACCCCTGTACCATTTGCAAGTTCGCCTGTTTTTACAATGGCATCATTTCCACTATATTGTATAGGAGCAGTTTTGCCTCCAAGCAAGTTTTTAAGTCTAGTAGTGCTACTTGTAGTAGAGCCTGTTGTAGAACTATTATTTGAAGAGCTTCCATTTGTAGTGCTATCTGTACTGTCTGTTGTATCGTCATCTGTTGTTACTTTATTTGTTAATACCTTTTGGTCCTCAAATTTTAATCCATGTTTATCTACTAACCATTCTTTTAAATCTCTTACTACATATTTAGCATCTAAACTTTTTTGTTTAGCCTTATCTAGCATTGCTATTGCATTTTTCATGTCATCTCCTAAGGTTACTTTTGACTCTGCAACTTGTGGCACTTTAAATGTTTTGTCCGGGTCATTTGCAACAGATGAAATTCTATTCCATGTTTTATCTGAAAATAGTTTTTCAAATGCTTCATTTACCTTGTCCTCCATTTTATTTGTTTTTTCATTTAACTGTCCTCTTTCAGGTTCTTTTACCTGATATATTTCTCCTGATTTATATGTTGTTACTGTCATTTTACTATTTGCACTATATGTTGTTTCTTTTTTAGTTGGATATGTTTCAACATATGCATCATCAGAAGACGCCTTTTCCATATCTTTATATTTCAAATCTTTGTACCAATGGTGATCTACACTTGATATATATGGCACATAAGTCACTTTATTGTGTTTATTTTGATAAGTTATCGCATTTTGAATATCCTTATTAGAAATTCCGATATCCTGATTTGCTTGTGCCTCTGCTCTTGCTTCTGGATTTGGATATGGAATAGGTTGTTTATTCTGAATAGCCATATTATTTGCTCGTTTCATCGCATTTAAAACTTCATTTCTTCTTTCATTCCATTTTCCTTGCCAATATGCCATTGATTGACCTTTATAAGTTACTCTTACCACCTCTACTACTTTATGAAGCCTTATATGTACCTTTGTATCAAATTCAACATTTGTGGCTACATTCAAAGCTAACCCTGGTGCCATAGTTCCTAAATGAAGCGCCAATAAAAATTCTATTGGTTTTCCATATCTTCCCGTATATCCATCTAAGTTATATACTGTTTTAGTTGTTGTTTGTCCACTTTCTTTTATAGTTAAAGTCAACTTTCTTTGAGCTCTATCAACCTCTGGTGTAACATTTGGTTTAGTTTTAGCAACTTTTGAAACAGCCTCTGTATATGCTGTTACATCTTCCTGCGTCCATCCTGGTGGAGGCTGAATGGTTGTACCATCTTCGTTTTTTGCTGAATAATCTGTTATTTCGTCTATTGTATTTTCTATATCAATCATACCGGTTCCATAGCCTGAGTTTTGTGCTACCCCACCATCATTATCTTTATCTCCATTTTTATTTTCTTCTTCGGTCACTTTAAATTCTGGAAATATACTTACGCCCTTCCACCATCTATAAAGTGAGCTTAATGAAACTTTTGATAACATATAGGTTCTGTTTTCAGCAGCCAAATATGCTGTAATAATATTAGATGATAAATCAGTTATTTCATTGCCTTCCTTTGTAATTTTATCTCCTGATAGGTAATCTCCCATAGTTAAATCTCCGGTTTCAAGGTTTGATATATCCTTTTTTCCTGCAACAAAAGTTGTTTCTGTTGTAGTCTGTCCATTTTTGGTTCCAGTTGTTGTCGTAAGTCTTGTCTGATTAAATCCTACAAATCCATATCCAATTAAGTCATATCCCATTGATTGAATATATTTTCCTGTATCCAAAACATTTTGTTTCGTTACAGCAGCATAATCATCTCCCTCAACGATGCTAACATAAGCTGCCTTTATAGCCGAAGCCATTTCGTCTAGCATTTGTACTATTTGTCCTCTTAGCATATCTGGCCCAGTAAGCAAAAATGCTAAAACAGATACAAGAAATATAATTCCAACAATAACGGCCACAATTACAGTAATATATGGTAAAACTGCAAGAATTACTCTTTTGGCCGCTGTTTTGGAAATATTACTAGCTACGTTCCACGCTTTTTTACCAGCAGCTTTTCCGAGCATCAGTAACTTTTTTCTTCATAGCTCTACTTTCATCATGTGCTCTTGAATATTCTTCATCAAAATAATCTTCATTTCCTTCGTTATCGTTCATTTTCTCACCTTCTTTTAAAAAGGGATAATGGTATTAGTATTTTACCATACACATTATCCCTCCATATTTTAATTAGCATTTGGCTTAATATCTTCATCTATTATTTTTTCCATTGTTTCTATAACTCTTTCATTTGGATCTTGTTCGTCATAATTTTCTTTGCTATATATACTTCTCATTGCATGCAATGCCTGTACATATTGACGTTCAGATTTATTTTGAATATTTTTTATATTTTCGCTATTCATTCCCAAATATTCTCTCGCTTGTTGTATGTCTGCTTTCTTATCATATTTAGCATTATCTTTATGATTGCTAAATGCAGTTGCTAGTGTTCTTTCATTATTTTTCATATCTATATCTTTTAATTTTTGTTCTAATTCTTCTTTTTTCTCAATAAATGTATTTCCTGCACTAGTTTCAACATAATTTTCTATTTTTTGTCCTACAGCAGCAGCACCAATTGTTGTTGCAATATCTTGCCCTCCAAGTCCAGCAAGAGATGCGCCAATTACACCACCAGCAATTCCCAGGTCTGAGCCTTTCTTATAAATTCCCTTCCCAGCTGCCCAACCGATTTTTCCCAATCCTTTTACTCCATCTTTTAATCCTTCCCAATCAGATTGAGGTTTATTATTTTTTACATCTGGCATTGGTACATCAGCAATTGGACCATTAGTAGCTTGTGCTTGCTGTGCACTTGCAGTATTTTGAACAGGTATTGTTCCAATTTTCCCCATTATTCTATTTCTTGGCATTGTATTTCCCATTAAATCATCATAGTCAGATGCTCCAGCTAAATTAGCTTGATTTATTTTTCTATCCATTTCTTCTTGCGGAGTACTCATTGTAGATTGATAATCTTCATAAGCTCCTGCACCACTACTTAATTGTTCATTTAATCTGTTTGAAGCATTCACTGCAGTTGCAGTACTAGCCCCGGCAACTGCGGCACTTGCATTACTTGCCGCAATATTATTCTTTGCTACTAAACTACTTGCCTGTGATTTTGCTTTACTCATATTAGCCATTGCAGCTTTTCCATTTGTTGCTACTCTTGCAACCTTTTCTTTTCCTGGTTTTAACTTACCATATGCAGAAGATAAAACAGCTGCTGTTGCTAATGCACTTCCTGTTGATTTTGAATCTATTCCAAATATTTTCTTTATTAAATCTTCTGCTTGTAATATAAAGAACATCGTTATTATAACAATCATTGATGCAGCTAATGTTCCAGAACTTTGCAACATTTTCATTGAAATTGAGACAAATGCTACATAAATTATACAATGGAATGGTTGTATTAAAACATTATGCATAAATTCTTTAAACCAAGATGAAAACGCTTCTGCTTTTCCATTTCCAACTTTATCTATTGAATATGTTATTGTTATAATTGGTGATATTAGTATTAAAAAAGCAATTGTAATCATACGTTTTACATACATTATCAAGAATATAAATGTTAAAGCTACAATACATACATAAACTATTGCAGAACTCCATCCAATTGTAGCTAATGGAGTAAAACTTTTTAATACTAACACATTTATATAATTGCTCATCCATGTAGAATTATTATCTAAATTAAGTGCCTTATTCTGAGCACTATATAAAGCATCTACAAATACATTATTAACATTTATAACAATTATAATTAAATAGTGTAATAAAAACACCATCGCTAAACTCACAAACCAATTTACAAGCATTTTTTTATAATCTTTCTTAGTTTCTGGGTTTGAAGCTAATACCATTCTTATTCCTATATAAACAAGAACACATAAAAGAATAATTATTGCCATTGTTCTTAATGTCATATACCAATTTGCAACACTTTGTTTTAGTAATTTAATAGGATTATCATTTCCAGGCAAGTTCTTCTGATTACTTGCTGGTCCAAATGTTGATAAATTAAAGAAATTTATATCTGTTATTGCTAATCTATTAAATAAAATATCTCCTGGTGTAATTACTGAAAAAGTCCCACCATTATTTACCGTTCCAGCACTTTCACCAACAACTGTTGCTAAAAATTGAAACACACCACCAACAATTACTACTTTTACTTTCTCAAAATAAGTAAATATTCCAACCAAACCATCTAATATTACAGTTTTATCCATACTATTAGCAACAGCCATTTCTGCATCTAATCCATCAGAAGAAACATTAAGCTTTTTTATGGCTTCTTTCACTTCAGCAGACTCATTATAAGTTGTAGACTGTTTACCACTACCACTACCACTACTAGTGGTTTGAGTTTGTACATCCACTTTTTGATTTTGTGTTGCCTCTTGTTCATAATCTGTATCACTTTTCGTATAGTCATCTTCGTCAGTTGCAAAAGATAGATTTGAAAATATAAAATTAAACATCATTATACTAATTATTGAGAATAATAGTATTCTTTTTACATCTTTTTTTATCATATTAAACCTCATTTTTATACTGATTTGTTCAAATTAAATAGTTTATTTACTACATCTTCACCTTTTGTTAATGCTAGGAAGAATAATATTGCTATTATTGGTGCTTTTTCGGCTATTGCTGATGCTGAATATATAAATATTGCATACATAAATGCCTGTACAGCTTGCATAAATACATTACCTAAAAATAAACTTACCCATGCTGTATATGCCTGTGCTTTTCCATCTCCCACTTTATCTATTGCGTATGTTACTGTTATAAGTGGTGCTATGATTATTAAAAATGCTACTGTTAATAATCTTTTAAAATATATCCAAAAGAAATATATTTCAAAAACTACCATTACCCAGTATGTTATTACATATAATAATACAGACCATATACTTTCTTTTGTATCAAATATTCCTATTGATTTACTAATAATGTTTACTTCCATATTGTTTTCTACAAGTGATGATGGTATTAAAGAAATTAACAAGTTATTAGCTCTCAATATTATTATCATTCCATAATGCAATAAGAATAATAATACAAATCCTACTATCCAATCTTTAAACATTTTTTTATATTCAGCTTTTGCTTCCATAGTAGAAGATATTGCCATTCTTATTCCAATATAAATTAGTACCGCAATACTTGCGATTTGAGCGATCAAAAATGTCGTTTGATACCAAGTTGCAACTGATTGTCTAAAATCAGTACTTAATTTTGAATTTGTATTTTGTACATCGAAAAAATCAACATTTAGCAAAGGAATTTTATTAAATACAGCTTTTTCTATTGTAAACCAATTTACTTTTGTAGCATCAAATGCTTCTGTTAAACTTCCTGCAACCGTTTCATTGTCACCTTTAACCGCAAATGCCATCATTAATTGTAGTCCATATGGAGGAAAGCAAAATATCTTCGCTATAATTTTTACAATAACCCCTGCATAATTTCCTGGTTCTGATGTTTGTGTACCTCCAACGCTTGTAACTGTTCCATTCTTATCAGTTGATACATTTACACTTGTATTTTCTACTTCCTTTTGGTTAAGTGATTTAATCTCATTTCTTGCTGTTTGGCTAGCACCTTTCCCTGTACTACTGGCCGTCGTATTTGTTGTATTGTTTCCATTAGTCGCATAAATACTACTTGGAAGGAGTGCATTAAACATAAGAATTGCTATTAAAAATGATAATATTAACTTTTTCTTCATTACACACACCTTCCATTTTATTTTTTATTCCTTCAATTTATTTAAGTTTGTTTCTACGAACTCAAATTCTTTTTTCGTTGGTTTAATTGATATAATTGCTGTGTCTTCACCAACTTTTAGTAGTCCTTCACCTCTACTGCAAGTTGTTAAGAAATATGCTTCACCTTCACTTAGTTTAAATACTTCTTTTATATAATCAATTTCTGATTTATCTTGTGCTAAGAATAATTTTGTATCTGATGATGTAAGTACGGCTTGTACTTCTGCTTTTTCATAGAAATCTTGGAATTTCTGTGAAATTACGGCAAGTGATACATTTCTTTTTCTGGCACGTCTTGCCATTGTGTTTAAGAAATCTACTGCTTCTGGATAAGGAAGCAACATCCAAGCTTCGTCAACTAGCACTCTTTTTTTAGCAGCTTTTGATTTATCTTCACTATTTTTCTTTACATATTTTTCCCATATCCAAGAAAGTAATATTTGTTGTGCAAGTGGTCTTGCAAATCTTTCTTCTAGTCCAGATATATCTAGGTTTATAAATGGTACACCATCTAATAATTCGAAAGTAGATTGTCCATCAAAATATGCCATCTGTCCATCAAATTCCCTTACATATTGTTTCATAACCTTTATTAAGTAACTGTAATGGAATCTATAATCTGGGTTGTCGTTTTTCTTAGCATTTTCTGTTAATGTTTTGTACCAAGAGCCTATTGTTGGCATTTCTTTTTTAGTTCTTCCTAGGAAGTTTCTATTTACTATTGGTCCTTCATTTACATATAAACTTTCTATGTTATTTGTTATTCCGTGTGCAGCATATTCTTGTGCTACTGATTCTGCTATAATCTGTTTTGTAAGTTCGTTTACTTCTTGGCTTCTTGTACTACCTCTTGCCATTGTAAGTAATGCCTGTGTTACGTCTTCTACTTTATTTTCAACATTTAACATTACTCTTTCTTTTCCTGTTATTTCGTCTTTTACAACTTCTGGCTCTATATCAAATAAATTGATAACTGTTTTTGAGTTAGGGCTTATTGTTACATTTATTCCACCTAGTGCTTCTGCAACTACACCATACTCACCCTCGGCATCTAGTGCTAAGCTTTCAATTCCCATTAAAACAGAAGAACGAGCAGTTAAAGTTTTTATTGTAACACCTTTACCAGCACCAGACTTTCCAAATACAACCATATTATAGTTTGTAAGTGTTGGGCTGAAATTATCAAATAATATTGGTAATCCTGTTTGTCTATTGAATGCAAGTGGTATTCCTTTATCATGTCCAACCTCTGACGTAAAGAATGGGAATACTGTTGCCATTGAGCTTCTATCAAATGTATGAGTTTTCTTTACCTTGTTATCATTATAAGGCATATTAGATCTAAATGCTTCATCTTGAATTGCCCATGCAGGTTTTATTCCTATCAAAGTTTTAGACATCTCAGATGCTAAAAGCTCTGTATATTTATCTAGTTCGTCTAAGCTATAAGCAAACAATGTACAAATTATTGAAGATTCAAATAATTTGTTAAATCCAGCAGCAATCTCGTCTCTTAGTGCTTCTGCTTCTGCCCTTTTTTGTGCTAATATTCTCTCTCTGTTTATATCGCCTCTATCTAAGGCAACAATTCTTTCAGATTCTAGTTCATTTATTTTTCTGTTCAAATCTGTTTGAGAAGAACTTTCACTTACAGGATTTATAAACACAGAAACATTTATATCTCCAAATGTATACATACTTCTTAAAAATTCAGGGAATGTACACATTCTTGGAATTGTTGTAACAAGCATGCTTCTTGCATATCTTGTTGTACTAGATGTTATCTCTAAATGATTTAAATGGCTTGCATCAACTCCTGCTGGTGCAATTAAATCTTTTATTGTTTTAGCACTTCTTGTTATAAAACTTTCATTTTTATATTCTGTTTGAACAATTTGCTCTGGCATATTCTTTTTATTTCTTTTGTCTTTTCTCATTACACTTTCTCCTCCTAAAATATTGGAATTAGTTATTTTTCTTCTTCGTTACTTTCTACTTTCTTTTTTCTTCCTCTTTTTTTCTTTGGAGGTTCTTCGTTTTCTATTTCTTCTTCCTCTTCTGCTTCTCCATTTATTTCTTTTTTCACTCTTTCATATAAATCATCATCCATTTGAGATTTATATTCTTCTACTAATTCTAATGCTTTGTCTTTTACTTTTTGTTTTCTTTTAGCTTGTTCTTCTAGCTCTTTTTCTCTTTTCTTATCAGCTGCTACAATGCTTTCTGTTGCTAAATCAACAGCTTCTAAATTGATTTTTTCTTCAAGTTTTTCTTGTTTCTTTTTAAATACATCTTTTGCAGTATTATATAAAGAATCATATTCTGCATCTAATGCTTTTGAAAGTTGTAATAATTCTGAATCATCTCTGTTATATGCTATGTATAAAAGTTCTGCTAGTTCTTCTGATGTTAAAATTTTTCCTGTTACTTCTGATGCTGCAAGTGATCTCATAACAGATTGACTTCTTGTGAATAACTCTTGGAAACATAGGTCGTCAATTTCTTCTTTTGAATAATTTGAAATTGAACCATTTTCAGAAGCATAATATGAAACTATCACATATGTTTTTTGTTGTAGTACGTTTTTATTTAAGCTCATTCTTCCAATATAATCTGCAATGTCTGCTCCATATTCTAATACGTTTTCTTTTCTTCTTTCTTCATATTTTAATTTTTCATATAAAGCAGTATTACCTTGAAGTTTTGCTGTATTCATTTTGGATCTTATATTTTCAACTTCTGTTTTCATATTTTTAACTCTATCTTTGTAGCCATCAATTATATCTTTTAAATTCAAACTTCTTGTTTGAACATATAATTGAATTGGAAATCTTAATGTGTTTAAGAATTGAACAAATCCTTGTTCAACTGCCATTTTTTCGTCTTCTGACATCAAATCATAATTTACACCTTGGCATTGTAATATCATTACATATTGTGTTCTGTTTTTTCTAATTATCATATTATCTTTTATTTCATCGAAATCCATAAACTTCTCAATAGCTTCTCTTGGAAGTCCAGTTGCTACTGTCGAAGTATACTCTGACGAAGATTTACTAGAACTTTTTATTTCTGCATTTTTATTATTTTTGTTTCTATAAACTACTGCAAAATATATCAAAACTAATGAAACTATTATAAAAACCAATACAACTAAAATTATATTAAGTATATTTATCAAATCCATTTGCTATTTTTCCTCCTTTGTATACACATAAATTTTCTTATTTGCTCTAAATTTTATGTATCTTAGTATTATTTCACTAACTGGTTCTCCACCAACTTTTTTTGTAAATGGTAATCCAGCTACTGTTGGTATTTTAAAAGTTCCAATTGCAAATCCTAGTAAAGCCATTCCTGCCATTGTGATAACTCCTGCCATCCCTATTCCTAATGCAGCAAATATAAGATAGAATATCAAACCTACTGCTGCACCTATGGCTGTTGTAATCAATGATTTTACTGAAAATATTACAAGAATTCTAGTTTCTCCTCCCAAATCACGTGGGATATAATATGAACCCATTAGATTCCCTCCTTAGTTATTTAAAAAATCTCTTCAAAGAAATTGTATGCTATTCTCCAAATTGTAAATGCACCAAATATTACGATACCTGAAATTACAAGTCCAATTAGTTGTTGTTTTAATTTTCCTCTTTCTTCTGGTTGTGCTTTCATATATTTTATACCTAATAGCATTATTGCTCCAAACAATACAGCTACACCTACGGCAGTAAGCATTTGTCCAATAGGTAAAACAGCATTTATTATTTGGTCTTGACTTATTAAAGTTTGTTTTGAACCAGCTTGTTCAAAATTATCAGCTGATTGTTTTATTGAATCCCAAGTCAAGCTTGATGAAGCTTCTATTGTTGTTGTAAAGACAATTCCTACTAAGAATAATAAAATTAATCCAATTTTAAAACTTTTTTTCATTTTTCTCACCTCATTCACACGCAAAAACACTTATAATTAATAATATTATACTTCATTTTCCTCCATATTTCAACAATAACTTTTAATAATATTCATTATTTTTAAAATGTAATCTTATTGTAACAAAACTGAAACAAAGAAAAAGCATATTAATTCTTACGCAAATAAGAACTTAATATGCTTTTTTACTATTTTATCCAAGTTGACATACTTTGAATAAATCTTAATATATTTGCTGCTCCAAATACTAGAATTGAACCAATTAAATATGGAATTGCCCTGTCTTTTAAAGAGGCTTTTTGATCTGGACTTGATGTCATATATTTTATTCCTATTATTACCAATGTAGCAACTGACATAAATACAGCAACTGTGTATATTACATTTATAATTTTTCCACTTGCCTGGCTAAGTGCACCAACTCCTGTTGGATTACTTATTCCTTGCAATTTACTTGTATCAATTTTTCCAGAAGCTAAACTAGCTGGTGTAATAATTGATATAAGTAACATTGCTATTATAATTATTGCTAATACTTGTTTTAATCTTTTCATACATACCACCTACCCTAGTTTTCCTGTTATATTTTGAGAAACTTTCATAATTGCACTTGCAAGTTTTGGTGCTATAAATATTATGACTGCTCCAATTGCATATACTGTTGCAGTTTTTTTGTATTCAGCTTTTCCTTCTGGCGCTGACATCATATATTTTATTGCTATATATAAAAGCATCAATATAGCAATACCTGTTGCAATTATGTCTAATACTCCCATTACTGTTTTTCCTGTTGACACAACTGAATTTGAAACACTTGTGTTTGTTTTCATATTATTTTGTATATCTCCAATTACACTTGTAGCTTCGACAGTTGAAATAGTTATAAATAATAATATGATTAATGTACAAGAAATAATTTTTATTACATTTTTCTTCATCATTTAACCTTCCTCCTTTGGATATTAAAAAACCCTTTTGACTAGAATTGTAAGTCAAAAGGATTATTAATTACTTTTCTATATTCGCTTAAATTTCAACATTAGATGCCCAAGATTGGATTGCTGCTAAGATATTAACTGCGGCAAATAAGATTACTGCTGCTACAACATATATAATTGCACTTTTCTTTATTTCAGCTTTTCCTTCTGGTGCTGCTGTTAAGTATTTTATTGCAAGCACAATAAGCATTATAATAGCAATACCTGTACCAACCACTTGTACAATACCGATTACACTGTTAAACATATTTGTAACTCCTGTTGCATTATTTGTATCTGGATTAAATGTACCTGGATCAACAGCTAATACTGGTGTTACTAATGCTCCTATTACTAATGCAGCTAACATTACAATTGAAATTATTTTTATTGCTTTGTTCATTATATAATCCTCCTTTTTATTTTGGTTTGACTTTTTCTTCAATTATATTTCCATTATAACGTATTTTTTTCTAAAATGCAACATTTTGTTGTATATTTATTGTCTTTTTTATAACTTTTTATGTTTTTCCTTGCAAAAAACTCCTATTTATTGAATAAATCCGGAATCAAATTTGCATTTTTGCACTTTTTATTGTATAATAGAATTATCTTTTAGAAACATTATATTGTGATTAGTGCATAATTATGCACTTTAAGGAGGAAATTATCATGACAATTAAACAAGTTTTCCGGTCCGTTATCTTAGTTGCAGTATTTGCATTTGGTGTTTTTAATTTTGATATTAGCGTTAACAAAGACAATATCACAGTTGATTTTGGAACTAAGGTAGAAGCATCTGCCTGGAACAAAAACCGTGATAGAGTTATTGACCGTGCAGCTAGAAGAACTGAGTCCAAAATCAGAAATCGTGTTAATCGAGAAATCGATAAAATCATTGATTTAACTGATCCTAACTCCCGAGCATATCGTGAGTTTAGTATGACACAGTTGTTCAATCGCTTGCCTTATGGCGAGACTAAGATTATCATTACTGGCGCAAAAGCATCAACTTTGCGTAATATCGTAAACAAGAGCCATAATGCAGCAATTGTAGCAAATGTCTACAAAATTGGTCGCAATGGTGGACGTGGCCCATTATGTGGGTTTGTCGTTTACAAGTCGGCCAACCCGGAGGAGGATTTGTACATCGAAGACTAATTCCTCCAACTAAAAATCGCAACCTTTTGGGTTGCGATTTTTTTATGCTAGCACTTTTATTTTTGCTTTGTTCTTTATTTTTCTTGCTTTTTCATTTGTGTAGTATTCTGCTATTAGTTCGTCTAATTCTACGCTTAATCTATATATTTTATCATAGTCTTCGCCACTTACTATGCTATTGTTCAGTTTGTTTCTTAGTTTGCAGATTTCTTCGTCTATCATTTTTATTATCACTCTCCATTTCTTATTTTGATTTTTTAACTCTTTACGCGTTTAAGATATGATAACATATTTTTACAACAATTTCAATATTTTTACTATATTTTACCAATTTTTCGTATGCCATTTTAATGAATTTTTAGTGAGTTTTCGGCCTTTTAATTGAAGATATGCCAAAATACTACAAGATACGACAAAAACTATGACTGACAACATTTGTGATATTCGTATATTATTTAACATTAAACTGTCTATTCTTGTTTCTTCCGTAAAAAATCTGACAAAAGAATATGTTGTTAGATATAAAAAAGTTCTTTCTCCTGGTTTTTGTCTTTTTTTGCCTATTATTAGTAAAATTATGAATATTATAAAATCTGCAATGGATTCATATAAAAAGCTTGGTATTACTTCTTTGTATATCCCATTTTCTATTATGCCCATTCTAAAAAAGCTGGTTGTTTCTGTTCCATATGCTTCTATATTTATAAAATTGCCCCATCTTCCTATTGCTTGTCCTAATGCTAGGCAAGGTGCTATTATATCTAGCATTTGTAATATGTTTAGCCTTTTGATTTTGCAATATACCATTGTTGTGATTGTTCCACCTATAATTCCTCCATATATTGCAAGTCCACCTGATTTTATATTAAATATTTCTAACGGGGTATTTATATAATCTTGATATTGGAATACAACATAATATAATCGTGCAGATATTATTGAAATCGGTATTAAATAAACAAATAAATTTATAACATCTTCATATTCTATTTTTTCTTTTTTGGTTATTATTTTTAGAATAATTAAACTTAAAATCATTGCTATAACAATGAATATAGCATACCAGTATATTTCTATTCCTAGTATGCTAAATGCTATTTTGTTTATTTTAAGATTTATTCCTAAACTTGGAAATGTTACCATCTATTTTTCCCTTTTTGGACTAACTATGCTTATTACTTGTTTTTCTTCTACAAATATTTCTTTTAAAATTTGTTCTAAATATTCTTTTGTTATTTGATTATAATTTTCTAAATATTCAAAGCTGTTTATTCCTTTGAAGTAGTCAGCTAAGAACATTCTGGCTATATCTCCAACTTCATTATATTCTTTTACATATTGTCCATATATTGTTTTTTTAGTTCTTTCGAAATCTGCATCATTTACTCCATCATTTTTTAATTTTTTGATTTCAATATTTAGTCTTTCTTGTACCTTTTCTGGTTCTTTTGATTGTCCACCTATTAGTATATGAGCATAGTTTTCAGCAAATTCAAACTCTAAGTCTAATGGAGCTTGCAATAGTCCTTCTTCATATATTTTTTCGTATAATCTTGAACTTTTCCCTGCTAGCATATTTAGTAAAATCTCTAATGCGATATGTTTTTTTACAATTTCTTCTTTTTCTGATTGTACCTTATATCCAATCATAAATGATGGAATACTAACTTCCATTTCTGCTTTTATTTGCTTTTGGTTTATTTCTTCTGGTTCTTCTTCAAATATTCTTTTTATTTCCCCAATAGCTTTTGTTGGTAACAATTTTGATTTTACAAATTCCATTGTTTTTTCTATTTCAAAATCTCCGCATAGCACCAGTGCCATATTGCTTGGGTTATAGAATGTATTATAACATTTGTATAGCACTTCTTTATCTATATGGCTGATAGATTCTATTGTTCCTGCAATATCTATTCTTACTGGATTTTTACTATACATTGCTTTTATTGCATTTATATATAAAGTCCATTCTGGATAATCGTCATACATCATTATTTCTTGACCAATTATTCCTTTTTCCTTTTCTACATTTTCGTCTGTAAAATATGGATGTTGGATATAATCTGCAAGTTCGGTAAAGGCTTCTTCGAAATTGTCTGTACATTCGAATAAATATGCTGTATGATCATTTGTTGTATATGCGTTTGCATTTGCTCCTATTGCTGTTAATGTATCTAAGCTGTTTGTTCCATTTTCTTGTTCAAACATCTTATGCTCTAAAAAATGTGCTATTCCATCTGGCACTTTTGTTTCGTTTTCTTCTCCTGGTACGACAAAATCATTGTTGATTGATCCATAATGAGTACCCCAAATGGCATATTTTTTTATTGTTCCTTTTTTAGGGATTATCATAACAGTTAAGCCATTTTCTAATTTGTCCATATATAGTTTTTCTTTTACCTTGGTATTTTCTATTATTTGCATATGTTTCTCCTTCCTAATTTCTTAAAAAGTAAATTGTATTTATTTGAACTCTGTTTGCAATATCTTGAATTTGCTCTTTGCTTACTTTTTCAATATTTTCTTTGTATTCTTCTAAACCACAATTTGTTCCAGCTAATTCTTGACCTAAATAATAGGTAATTTCAGTATCTTGTTCTTCTGTCACACTATTTATGGCTGATATTATATATTTTTTTGCACTTGTTATATCTTCTTCTGTGAAATTTCCTTCTTGCATATCTTTTATTTGCTCATTTATTATTTCCAATGCCTTTTCGTAATTTTCTATTTCTATTCCGCATCTTATTATAATATCGTTTTTTGGTCTTATATATGTTGACCTTGCACTATATGCCAAATGTGCTTTTTCTCTTACATTTTGGAACATTTTTGAATTAGCGCTATCTCCTAAAATAGTATTATATAGAGTTGCTACAAATCTTTCGTCTTTTTTCATATTTAATATTTCCATTCCAATTACTACTTTTCCTTGGGTTACATTCATTTTTTCTTCTAGTACTTTTGGAGTTTCCACTTCTTCTTTCTTTTCGTTTTCTTCTCTATTTACTATATTGTTTGGCTCTCTTTCATTTAATTTTTTGATATTTTCGTTGTTTTCTATAATACCTACTATTTCTTTTTCATTGAATTCACCAGATACAAATATGTCTATTTTAGATTTTGCAAGTAACTCTTTATAATAATTATACATTTCTTCTGATGTTAGTTTTTCTAAATCTTCGGCATATCCGTATTTATATAAACTGTATGGCTTTTCTTTGTACATTTCTTCTGTGCATTTTTCAAATGCATACAAATCCTTATTGTCTATTTTTGCCTGGATTAGCTGAGATAAATTTACCTTTTCTGATTTTAAGTATTCTTCATTGAATTTACCATTTTCTATTAATGGATTTAAAACTATTTCTAATAATACATCTATACTTTTCTTTATCAAATCTTCTTTTTCTGGAAGGAAATTATCATTTAATGCCTCTAAGTAGAATTTTATTACTTGGTTATCTCCAGTTTTTTCTACACCGCAGTCAAATTCTGCCCCATACATTTCTTCTAGCTTTTGGTTTATTTCCTTTGTTGTTTTCATATTCTCAGTTCCTCTACGCAATATAGCTGGAATTAGGGCATTTTTTGTAACATTTTCTCTATTTAATTCTGTTGTTAGAAAAACAGCAATTAAATTTGTTTTAAATTTGTTTGTTTGTATTGAATGTATTTTTATTCCTTTTTTAATTTCTGTTACGCTTTCTTTCATAGCTCCTCCTTGTTTTTTCTTTTTATTAGTATTGGTTTTAATTTTTTATTTATTCATTTTTGCATAAAAACGCAAAAAGGGTAAGAAGTAAAAACAAGTTTTAACTTCTCACCCCTCTTTTTACAAATTAGAATTTTCTTTTTCTAGCTGCCTCTGATTTTTTCTTTCTTTTTACACTTGGCTTTTCATAATGTTCTCTTTTTCTAACTTCTTGTAAAACTCCATTTCTTGCGCATTGTCTCTTAAATCTTTTTAGAGCATCTTCTATATTTCCATTATTAACTTTAACCTCTGACAATTTATTTCCCTCCTTCCGAAGTTGAACTCATACTGTGGGATTATTACTCTTTATCGGGAATTGCTTCTATGTACTTTTTATATCCCGTGAATGTTAATTATTATATACTATTTAATGGTATATTGTCAAGTATATGGAAGTGGTATTTTATAAACTTTTTTCAAGGATGAAAATTCCGACATGTTTCGACATTCTTTTTAGCAGTATTTTGTTATAAGAATTTATGCAATAAAAATTTTACTTTTTTGCCTAAAAAAGATAGCACTTAAATTAGTGCTATCTAAAAGTTGTTCACATTGCCGTCGTAGTTGGTAGACTTTCATATGACAAATTAAGTAAAAAATCTACCACCTTTATTTTTGCCATATTTATTACACTCATTTTTATATCCAAATGCCAACAGACACAAGGCCTGTTAGGCATTTCCTTTCTCTATTTTCTTTGGTTATTTACATACTTAAATCATATGCATTTCCATTTGGTACTAATTGGACATTAGATTTTAGACAAACTAGCGCACGCAGCCCCGCATTGAGGTCGGTATGGGCGTTGGCATAGGTGGTGCTGGACACATGGCCGCCGCAGCGCACATCAAGCAAATAGTAGTAGTCGTCCCAGTCGTACTCGATGTCGGCAGACGGGGAAGCGAGCCAGTATGAATAGGCCTTTGTCGGGTCACTTATTACATATAAATTTTCTAATTCACTTGTACTTAATCCACCTATATTATAACTATAGCTACTATCTGTATTCCATTTTACTTCATACCCATTTTCAGCCATACTATCACACTCTATATATCTAGTTGGATGTGTTGCTTTATATGATGCGCAAAACATTTCTATTGTTGGTCCTCCTATAACATATTCGGCATAGCTATTTTGATATTTTGCATTCCATATATTACTATCTAGCATATATGCTACTGAACGTATATTGATATTTGTTGAACTTGGATATTGTCCTACCCATTTCATCCATTTTGTTATTCTTGGATCTGTTATATCTGTTGAACCGGTGTATGCTTCATACATATCCTCAAATGATAATTTATAATCACTGCTATTCTTATGCATTGGATATTTTTTTCCATTTGTTGTTTTGGTTGGCACATAATCATACTTTAAGTAATCATTTGCTATTAAATATATATTACTACTATCTGCATAGAATATTCTCCATTTTACATCTGGATCTCCACTTGGTGTTTTGTAATTTACGTATTTTCCTATATAGCTTGCATCACTTGCTACTGTACCAGCATCTATTTTTCCCTTAATTACACTATATTCCCCAGGCAAGCGGTAATAGGTTTCGCCGTCCAGAGTCACTCCATACGGATAGTATATGGTGTGGGTTTTTTTGTTTATTATATACACATCCTCGTTTTGCCAAGTTAACTTTTTGGTTAGTACCAAATTATTGAGCTTATTTACATCAATTACATAATATCCATCCAAATCATCATTTGGATTTGCCGCTGTTTGAAACTGCATAGAGCCGGTAAACTTTTCTTTCAATGGCAATGTTCCATATTGATTATAAAAAACAGCCACCTTATCATCCAAGCTCTTAATATCAGTATACATATTAGACAAATGCTTTGTCTTCAAATTATTTGTACTAAGACTAATAACCGTTGTAGTTATTATAAGCATAACCACAATAGTAATCACAAGCACCACAAGGGTTATCCCGTCTATCTCCAACTCTAAAATTCTTCACTTTTGTTACTCTCCCATCTTTATGAACTATTCTATTATCCACCAAAAATTTAAGCACTTAATATATCTATCTTTTTATCTTTTTCTGACCACAATATCGTATCTACATTATAATTTTTAAATCCTTCAATTATGCTAGAATCAATTTTATTTTCGTCATTTAAGAAAACAATTAATTTACTATCTTCATTTCTTGTTTCTTTTGTATCATTCCACATAAACATTGTAGACTGGAAATTTTGTTTATTGGGGTTATTTATCACTTTGCATAATCTTTCAGGTTTATTTTTGGTTCTTTGTATCAAATAATCATAATAATAAAAGAAACCAGATTTTCCTACGAAATTTACGTTTTCACTATAAAAAATCTCCCTGGAGTCCAAGAATTCCTTTATATCATCCAAAAATATTGACGAAACCCTATTTTGAGAAAGCATAAACATATCATCCACATTTAACATTGTTTGCATTAAAAATAACAACTTTTGTGGAAAATCTTCTACCCCTGTTTTGATTGTTAATGCATCATTATCTAATTGTACTTTATATTTATTTAAAAAATTATCCAAAAGTTGCTTTCTTCTAGGGCTATTTATATCCACTCCCGCCATTTTCAAATTATTAAGTGTATACGCATCATCCGTTAGTAAAATTTCATTATCATTATCCATTTTAGCATATACTTGCAAATAATCATTATATCTATCTAAAAACGGACTTGTTATTTCCAAATATTCATTTATCTTATTTAAAGTAATCTCGTCCTCTAACCACTTTATATATTGTTCTTTCAACTTTGTTGGATTTAATATATTATCCATTTTTATTTCCTTTCCCTATTTCCATTTGATATATTATTTTTCCATCTATAATATTAAACTTCTCAAAAAATCTAAGACACACATTATACAAATCAGCATCTTCAATATCAAAAGGTATAGCATCTCTCATTTCCGTATTTTCATTATATATATGAATATGATTTCCAACAATCTTAGTTCCATCTGAATTAATATGTATAGAATTGGTAATATCTAATCTCATTAATGGTATACTATTTATAAAAGTTCTACCTTGATATGTACATTTATTTATATCTACTGTTCCTCTATTTATATTCACTATAAACTTAGTTCCATCATCCTTACCAATTACCTCAAATTCAAGTTTTTCTCCCCTATTAGGAAATTGCAACAATGAATCTCGCACTCTTTCTTTCATTATTTCAATCAATTTAATAGCTTCCTATGTTGTTAACTTAAAATTATTATTCATATTCTTTATATTATCTCCTATTCTATCTTAATTTACTACGAAATTCCATTACATTTATGTTACGTTTATATTACATTTATATATCATTTAATCTCATAATTATTGTCTATTTATATCACATTTTTTACCATTTTTCAAGTTTTAGCAAACATTTATTCTTACAGTAAAACTCAATAAAATCCAACAAGTAGAGTAGTTGACCAAAAGAAGAATACTATAAAATTTATGTAATGACGAATGTGCCGCGTAGTAACCGTACGAAATCTTAATCAAATTTTATGAGGGAGCGAAGGTTTCGGAGAGGCTCATAAAATTCGATTTAGATTTCGTAGGGGACGCAGCAAGCCGAGGAATGAAATAAATTTTATAGTATTCTTCTTTTGGTCAACGGCTATCTTTAAAACGAATTCATATTCACACGCTATATAACAAAATAAGCTGAAAAGCAAAACTCAATAAGAATTTTCCTCCCCAGCTTATTTCCACAACCTTTAAGTAACTTCAAAACACAGAAGAACCCCTAGCAACATCCGCTATTTCTTCCTCCGCAACCACAATTAGTAAAAAGTAACAAGAAAATAATTATGAAAAACAAAATCTCGCTATCTCCTCCACAGCAGCCACCTAAAAAGCCACTTCTTCCGCTATTACTTTCACATCCGCAATTTCTATCGTCTGGCATAATCAGAACCTCCTTTTCAAATCAATTTATAGAATATATTATGCAAATTCCCAAAAATGTGTTACAATATATGCATCTCAAAAATCGAAAGGAAAATATTATGATAACACCAGAATTACTATCACCGGTAGGTGATTTTGAATGTTTAAAAGCTGCTGTACAAAATGGTGCAGATGCAGTATACTTTGGAGCATCAAGTTTTAGTGCCAGAGCCTCTGCCACCAATTTTGACATAGCTGAACTTGAAAACGCAATAAATTATGCCAAACTTAGAAATGTAAAAACAAACTTAACACTAAATACTCTAATTCAAAATAACGAACTAGAAGAAGCAATAAATATTGCAAAATCAGCATACAAATTTGGAATTGATGCAATAATCGTACAGGATTTAGGCCTTGCCAAATTTTTAATAGACAACTTCCCCAAAATGCCAATTCACGCAAGTACCCAAATGACAGTTCACAATCTAGAAGGAGTAAAAAAACTTGAAGAATTAGGCTTTTCCAGAGTAGTATTAGCACGTGAACTTAGCATATCTGAAATAGAAAATATTTGCAAAAACTCAAATGTTGAAATCGAGGCATTTGTTCATGGAGCATTATGTATGTCTTATTCAGGTAGATGCCTATTTTCTAGCATGATAGGTGGTCGTTCTGGAAACAGAGGCAAATGTGCTCAACCTTGCAGGCTTCCATATGAATTAACAGACGGAGAAAACACCATAGACAAAGGCTATTTGTTAAGTCCTCGTGATTTATGCTCATTAGAATACCTACCAGAACTTGTTCACGCAGGAGTAAAATGCTTTAAAATAGAAGGCAGAATGAAAACTCCGGAATATGTTGCAACTGTTACTAGAATTTATAGAAAATATTTAGATATGATAATAAATAACGAGACTTATATCATAGACGAAAATGATAAAAAAGAATTAATGCAAGTTTTTAATAGAGGCGGTTTCTCAACTGGCCATTTATCAAATGAGCCTAACCAAAACTTGGTTTATTCTAAAAAATCTAATAATATGGGATTATATTTAGGGAAAATAAAAAAATATATTGCCTCAAAATCATACATTGAGCTAGATTTAGAAGAACCTATTGCCATTGGGGATTCAATTATGGTTGAAAAAGAAAATAATAAATACAATGTTTCTGAATTACTTTTAAATAATCAAAATGTAAAATCCGCATCTTTTGGAACTGTTCTTATAGGCAGATTAAAAGGAAAAATTAGTGTAGGAGATTGTGTTTATAAAGTAGCAAGTAAAGAACTTTCTTTAAGTGCCAATAATTCATTTAGCAAAGAATTTAAAAAAATCCAATTAAAAGCTGATGTTACAGTAAGGGAAGGCCTTCCTCTTTCAATTCATATTGAAACATTTGAAAAAGATAATTCTAGTCCATATTTTAATTTAAAATTTGATATAAATTCAGATATAATACCTGAAAAAGCTACAAATATGCCAATTGATAGTGAAAGAATAATAAATCAACTTTCTAAAACTGGTAATACTGAATTTGAATTTAAGGAAATAAATATAGACTTAGAAGGTAGCTTACATCTGCCAAGTATTAGCAAATTGAATGAACTTCGTAGAAGCGCTTTGGGAAATTTAGAAAAACTTGCTATAAATAAATTTAGAAGAGAACCTGTTGAGGCTAATCTTAATCTAAAAATACCTTCTGCAAAATCAGCTAGCACACAAATTTCGCTTTGCTTAAATAATCTAAGCACAGAACTAGATTATTCAAAATTAGAAAATGTTGAAAATATTTATATTCCTTTTAAATATTTTCTAACTGATAAATATAAAAACATAATCTCTAATTTAAATGCCAACATCTATATTTATATGCCAAGCATTATTCGCGAAAGCTACAAAAAACTAATTGTTTCATATCTTCCTAAAATACTTGAAACTTATACTATCAAGGGATTTGTAATTTCTAATTTAGCAGATATTAATTTTATTCCAGATTCTGAAAAGTACGAAATTATAGGTAACTATACTTTGAATATATTTAATAATTTAACAATTTCAGAACTTTCTAAACTTAATATAAGCAAATTTACATTATCTCCTGAACTTGGAAAAATCGCTCTTACTGAAAATATTTTTCCAAAGAATTGTGAAGTAATTGTATATGGCAATACACCTGTTATGACAGCTAATTACTGTTTGCTTGGCAAATCTAATCATTGTTATTTTGAATGTAAAAAGCTTTGCATTTCTAATACTAAGTATTATTTAAAAGACAGAATGAATTTTAATTTTAGAGTTATTCCAGATAATATTGGAACTGTAACAACTATTTACAATAGCAAAACAACTTCAATTTCAAGTTCCGACTTAGATTTTGCATCTTTTAGAATTGATATTTTAGACGAAGATATAGATGCAATAAACAATGTAATTATAGCAGTAAAAACAGGAAACAGATTAGAAGGAAAAGAATATACAAATGGAAATTATAATAGGACGATTTAACTCGTCCTATTTTTTTAATATTTCTTCTAATTCATTGCAAATTACAGAAATTACATCTTCTATTTTTTCTTCTTTTCCTGTTATTATTTTTAGCGAAATGGCCTTATTTTTAAGTTCTCCTTCAAACTCGGTTTGATTTACATTAAAGCCAATTCCAATATACAATTTTTCTACAAATTCTTCTCTGGTGCTTATCTCTGTAAGAATCCCAGCTAATTTTTTGTTGTTATACATTAGGTCATTGGGTTCTTTTATCGCTAGTTCTATACCATATTCTTTTTTTACTGCATTTTGTATACTTTGAGCAATTGCTATACTTAGATTTTCAAGTTTATTTATATTGCAATTTGGATATAAAATCAATGTAAATGTAGCATTTTTATTTGAACTTGTAAGCCACTTTTTTCCGTGAGTTCCTTGACCATTTGTTTGATTTTTAGCAATTATTATACTTCCATTTGGCACATTTTTTTGTGCTAATTCTTTGGCTAAAACCTGTGTAGACTCCAAATTCTCATAACACAGTATATTTCGAGCCAAATATTTAGTTTCTAATTTCTCTAATTTCATTTTTTTCTCCATTATTCTGTTATTTTAACTCTGTCTTCACCAATTAGATTTTTAAATTCTTCCAAAATTTCTTTTGTTAAATAAATAGTTCCTGCTTTTGAAAATTCTTCTCCATTTTGTATTTGTAAAAATATGTTGTTTTTATCCCCCATAAAATATTTTATTGCTCCTCTTAGCTTGTCTTTTTCCTCTTCGTCCAAACCTGTTATATTCAAATTAAGCATTTTAGGCTTATTTTCTTTAAGTTCACTAATTTCTCTTGCCATTATTGATATTTCATCATCTTCTCTAACACTAAGTCTTCCTTCTACTACAACAATGCTATCTTCGTACAACAACTCCATACATTTTACATAACAATTTTCAAATGCAATAACCTGAACTGAACCATATAAATCTTCAATTGTTACAAATGCCATTCTTGTATTATTTTTAGTAAATTTCTTTTTTACAGTCGTTATGATTCCGGCAAATTTTACATTTTTTCCGTCTTGCGAAATCTCGTTGTTTTCTTGTATTTGCATTAATTGTTTGGCATTGATTGTAGCAATTTTTGCTATTTGGTCTCTTAGTTTTTCAAGTGGATGTCCTGATATATAGATTCCAAGCATTTCTTTTTCGTATTTTAAAAGTTCTTTTTCAGAAAATTCTTTCATTACATTAAATCTATATTTGATTTCTTCTAATTTTTCGTCTTCTGCACCTAAATCAAACATAGTAACTTGCCCATCCATAGACTTTTTGTTTCCATCTGATATTGTATCTATTATTCCTTCATATGATGCAACTAATGTACTTCTAGTTTGTTCAAATTCGTCAAATGCACCTGATTTTATTAAACATTCTATACATTTTTTATTAACCGCTTCGGCTTGTATTCTTTCACAAAAATCTGTGAAACTTTCATATGGTCCATTTTTTTCTCTTTCATTTACAATGGCTTCAACTGCCGATATTCCAACATTTTTAATACTTCCCATTCCAAATCTAATTTTTTTATTATCAACTGTAAATTTGGTAAAACTTTTATTTATGCTTGGTTTTAAAATTTCTATTCCAAGTCTTCTACATTCATCTATATATTCTGGAACTTTATCTAAATTACCAAGAAAACTATTTAGTGTAGCTGCCATAAATTCCTCTGGATAATATCTTTTTAAATATGCAGTTTGATATGATACAACGGCATATGCAGCAGCATGAGATTTGTTGAATGCATATTTTGCAAATTCAGCCATTTCGTCAAATATTTTATTGGCAGAAACTTCGTCTATTCCATTTCGCACACAGCCTGGAATTACTACATTCCCTTCTTCGTCAACTTGCCCATGAATAAAATTTTCTCTTTCTTTTGCCATTACATCTAGCTTTTTCTTTCCCATAGCTCTTCTTACTAAATCTGCTCTACCTAGCGAATATCCAGCAAGTTCACGTACAATTTGCATAACTTGCTCTTGGTAAACCATACAACCATATGTTACATTCAAAATCGGCTCTAATGCTGGATGTGTGTACTCTATGTGGTCTGGATGTAATTTATTTTTTATATATCTTGGTATTTGGTCCATTGGTCCTGGGCGATATAAAGAAACTCCTGCAATTATGTCTTCTAGTCCATCTGGTTTTAGTTCCTTCATAAAGTTAGTCATACCAGCGCTTTCGAACTGGAATATTCCAGATGTTTTGCCTTCTCCCCATAATTTATAAACTTCTTGGTCATTCATATCTTTATCTATTTCTACATCTATTCCTCTGCATTCTTTTACAAGTTTTTTTGCATCAGAAATTACTGTTAGTGTTCTTAGCCCTAAGAAATCCATTTTTAGAAGTCCCAGTTCCTCTAATGTAGTCATTATATATTGTGTTGAAACAACTCCATCACGCATATATAGTGGAACATATGTATCTACCGGATCTTTTGTTATAACTACTCCGGCAAGCATGTGTTGAAGCCTGACGTGGCATTCCTTCTAGTGCCATAGATATATCCAATAGCTTGTGTATTTCTTCGTTGTTTTCGTATTTTTCTCTTAATTCTATATTTTGTTCCATTGCTTTTTTTATTGTTATATGAATTTCAAATGGAACCATTTTAGCAAGAGCATCAACCTCTGAATATGGTATATCTAAGGCTCTTCCTACATCTCTTATTACCATTCTAGCAGACATTGTACCAAATGTTATAATTTGTGAAACATGGTCTGCGCCATATTTTCTAGCAACATAATCAATAACTTCTTGTCTTCTTTCATAACAAAAATCAACGTCAAAATCGGGCATACTAACTCTTTCTGGATTTAAAAATCTTTCAAAAAGCAAATTATATTTTATTGGATCTATATCTGTTATTCCAATTGCATAAGCAGCAATAGAACCAGCCCCTGAACCACGTCCTGGTCCAACAGAAATTCCAACTGATTTAGCATAATTTATAAAATCCCATACGATTAAATAATAATCAACATAGCCCATTTTTTCAATAACACTAATTTCGTATTCTAGCCTGTCTAAAACCTCTTTACTTGGATTTTCTCCATATCTTTTTCTAATTCCATCATCACATAGTTTTCTAAAATACTCCGGATGTGTTTTAAACTCTTTTGGAACTTCGTAATTAGGAAGTTTTGTAACACCAAATTCAAAATCGAAATTACATTCATTAGCAATTTTTACCGTATTTTCAATTGCCTCTGGAATATTTTTAAAATACTCTATCATTTCTTCCGGACTTTTTATGTACAACTCATCAGTTTCAAAACGCATTCTATCTTCGTCTTTCATTTTTTTACCAGTTTGAATACATAAAAGAACCTCATGATTATACGCATCTTCTCTTTTTAAATAATGAGCATCATTGGTCGCCACAAGTGGTATATCTAGCTCTTTGCTAATTTCAACAAGTTTTTGATTAACCAAAACTTGTTCTCTTAATCCATTATTTTGAAGCTCTAAATAATAATTATCCTTAAAAACATCTTTAAACCATAAAGCAATTTGTTTAGCCTTATCCATATCACCCTTCAAAATTTGTTGATTTATACTCCCAGCCAAACAAGCACTAAGGCAAATAATTCCCTCACTATACTTCTCCAAAATCTCATTATCAACCCTTGGCTTATAATAAAAACCATCAACAAAACCAGCAGAAACAATTTTAATCAAATTTTCATACCCAGTCTTATTTTTAGCAAGCAAAATCAAATGTGAATAATGATTATCAATCCCCGGTTCTTTATCAAACCTACTTCTAGGAGCAACATAGACCTCACACCCAATAATAGGTTTAACCCCATTTTTCTTACACTCCTTGTAAAAATCAACAGCACCATACATAGCGCCATGGTCAGTAATAGCAATAGCATCCATCCCTAGCTCCTTAGCCCTAACAGGCAAATCCTTAACTCTATTAGCACCATCCAACAAACTAAACTCACTATGCACATGCAAATGCACAAAACTCCCCACTTCCAATTCCTCCTCACAAGGGACGTTTCCTTTTGAGTCATTTTGACTCACTTGGGACACATCTTCTTTTTGTTTTTATAATACCTTTATAATATCTATTAAATCTTTTCCAGTAGTTTTTGGTATTTGTAGTATTTCAAATTTTGAAACCTTATCTCCAAATTTAATTTCTACTATATCTCCAATTTTTACTTCATAACTTGGTTTTACAGTTTTTCCATTTACACTAACTCTACCAGAATCAGCAGCTTCATTTGCTACTGTTCTTCTTTTTATTACTCTACTAACTTTTAAAAATTTATCTAATCTCAAAATTTTCACCTATCCTATCAAACTTTCTGCGTGTTTTAAAGACACTTCGTTTATTTCTCCGCTTGCAATTCTTGCAATTTCTTTAATCTTTTGCTCTTTGTTCAGTTTAGTTACTTTTGTTTTTGCTCGTCCATTTTCTTCCTGCTTATTGATATAATAATTGTTATTTCCTTTTGCAGCAATTGGTGCTAAATGAGTTATGCAAAGCACTTGATGTTTGCTTGAAATTGCTTTTAACTTTTCTGCGACCTTATTGGCTGCCACTCCACTTATTCCTGTATCAATTTCGTCAAAAACAAGAACTGGAACTTCATCTACATCTGCTAGCACTTTCTTTATACCAAGCATTATTCTAGACATTTCTCCACCTGATGCTATTTTTATCAATGGCTTATACGTGTCTCCTGCATTTGTTTTTATTAGAAATTCTACTGTATTTATTCCATTTTTATTTAGTTCTGTTTCTTTTTCTATTTTCACTTGAAATTTAGCACTTTTCATCTCTAAATCTGATAATTCATTTGTGATTTTTTCGTCTAAAATTTTTGCTGTTTTTTCTCTTATATCATTCATTTTTTCTGCAATTGCCAACATCTTTTGTTCTAATTCTTTTATTTCTTTTTTTATTTTATTTGTATATTCTTCTAGATTTTCAATTTCATATAATTCTTTTTTTATTTTATCACAATATTCCAAAATTTCCTCAATATTGCTACCATACTTGCGTTTCAAGGAAAATATAATGTCTAATCTTTCCTCAATTTTAGTTCTATCTTCTTCTTCAAAACAATTATCTTCATTCAGAGAAGCAATATCTCTTCCGCTTTCTTCTAGTTCATAATATGTATTTCGTAACTCTTCCAAAACATTGCTATACTTATTATCCAGTTCAGCTATCTTTTCCAATCCTCTTACTGCAGTATTAACAGCCTCTATGGCTACTTCGTTTACATTATAATCTGCTGATTTTATATTTTCCATTATAAGCTCTGAATTAAGCATAATTTGCCTTTTGGCATTTAATTCTTCTTCCTCATTTGGCAGCAATTTCGCTAATTCTATCTCATTAACCTGATATTTTAGCAAATCCAACTTACGTTGTTTTTCCTTCTCATCTCCATAATTTCTTTTAAGCTCTTGTTTAAGTTCTGCTCTTTTCTCATATAAAGTACTATATTCTTTTGCTAATTTTTGAATTTCCGTTCCAGCAAATTTATCCAAATATTCTATATGTGTTTCCTTTTCCAAAATAGTCTGATTATCATTTTGACCGATGTATGTCTATAATATCCTTCATAAAATTTCTAAGTTCACTAACAGTAGCCAGTCTTCCATTGATTTTGCAAATATTCTTACCAGACAAATTTGTTTCTCTTGAAATAATAACAGTATTGTCTTCATATCCAAGATTAGGCAAAAACAAACTAAGCTCAACAAAAGAACTAGGTTCACCAGTTCTTATCATATCCTTAGAAAATCTGCCACCAGCAAGGATTTGAAGAGAATCAATAATCAAAGTTTTACCAGCACCGGTTTCACCAGTAAGCACATTAAATCCCTCTCCCAGCTCAATGCTCAAATCGTCTATAATTCCTATATTTTCTATATGTAAAGTGTTTATCATACTATAACCTCGAATTTAAAATATTTGTTTAGATTATATGATATTTTCAATGTTTTTTCAAGTACAAGAACTTCAAAACACGAAAAAATCCCCACTCCAACAATAGAGTAGTTGCCAAAGGATAGATAATATAAAATTTATGTAATGACGAATGTGCCGCGGAGTAACCGTACGAAATCT
>OLGM01000076.1_pt1 | contig 71924 bp, 67 predicted proteins | sample 1606001 | NCBI WGS metagenome assembly OLGM01 (sample SAMN03283294) | human gut metagenome | biome: human-associated habitat; material: feces | host: Homo sapiens | place: Peru | collected 2012
TATTAACAATAAGTGAAAATTGTACAGTAAAGGCAAGAGTAACAAATGGAACAGATGAAATGAAAACAAATAGTGTAACAATATCAAACATAGACAAAGCAGATCCAATATTAACTGCTAAAATTATAAATGGAACTGAAAATAAAAACGTTGTTGCTAGCGACTATTTTACATATAGTGCAAATGGAATTGCCCCTATATCAAAGGTAGAATATGTAACAAATGGTACTGCAATAGATGGAACAGCAGTGCCACTAGGAGGAGAAATAAAATGTACTGTTACTAAGGCAAATGGAGCTGTTGTAAGTAAAACACAGACTATAAAATACTTATCAGGAGGAAATGCAACAGAAATTGCAAATAATGCCGAAATATATTATGGAAGAGAAGTAACAAATTACACAGATCCAAGTGGAGATCCAGATATAAAATGGCAAATATATTATGCAGATAAAGATAGTAATACAATATACTTAATAGCAGATAGATATGCTAGAAATAGTTATATTCCACAAAGCAAAGGGTCATATTCAATAAATAAAAGCGGAGATTATGAAATAGACATTTCTAGTATTTATCAAGCATATACAGGATCTGCAAGTATAACAGATTCAAGGGTAAAGAAATTGATAAGTTGGGTAAGTAGTTATCCAAGTTCAACAAATACTAATATAAAATCGGTAGCATATTTATTAGATATAGATTTATGGAATGCACAATATAAAGATAGCACATATGGAGCTTATGCAATAGGGGGACCAACCATAGAATTACTTTGCAAATCATACAAAGACACACATCCAGATAGATATATAGAATGTGCTAATACGAACAGCTATGGGTATAATGTAAAATGGAGTGATGGAACAACATATGGCTATTCTGTTTCTGGTTTGCAAACAAGAGTAGATTACACAAAAATATTTAGAAATTATAGATTATATGTAATACCAGAAAGCTCAAATTCAAGCTATTATTGGCTCGCCTCTCCGTCTGCTCGTTACGGCTACAATTTGCTTTACGTGAACTGCAACGGCAGCGTGGACAGCAGCCGTTATAGCGGCAACGATGGCGTTCGTCCCTTAGTTTGTCTACAATCTGGTATCCAATTAGTATCAAATGGAGATGGAACATACAAATTAAGCAAGTAATTTTATGACCAACGTGAGTTCACGTTGGTTGTATTTTTTGCCTAAAACTATTGTAATAATGCCCATTTTAGTGTAAAATAAACATTGAATATTTATAGGTGGAGGAAGTTTTGAAGTGAGAATTTTAGAGGATAAGGATAGAGAGTTATATACAGAGTTTTTGACTAAGCATGATAGATGCAATTTCCAGCAGTCGCTTGAATGGACTAAGGTTAAGGATGCTTGGAAGAATGAAATAGTTTTGGCAGAGGGAGAGAATGGAGAGATTATTGGTTCTATTAGTATACTAATTAGAAAAATACCTATTTTTGGAAATTTGATGTATTCTTCAAGAGGACCTGTTTGTGATATTTATAATGAAGAAGTTATGAAACAATTGACTGATGGAGCAAAAGAAATTGCTAAAAAATATAATGCTTTTGTTTTTAAGGTTGAGCCTGATATTAAGAGTAGTGACGAGGAGTTTAGAAAAGTTGTTACCAAACTTGGATATAAAATAAAAGATGATGCTAAGGATTTTAGAGAAGAAATTCAGCCTAGATATGTATTTAGATTGGATTTGAAAGACAAAACAGAAGACGAGATTTTTTCTGCTTTTCATCAAAAAACTAGATACAATATAAGGCTTGCAACTAAAAAAGGTGTTGTTGTAAAAGAAGGCACAAGAGAGGATTTAAAAGATTTTCATAAAATAATGGTAACAACAGGAGATAGAGATGGTTTTATAATTCGTCCTCTTTCATATTTTGAAAAAATGTATGATAATTTGGCTCCTAATCATATGAAAGTTTTAATGGCATATTACGAGGATAAGCCAATTGCAGGCATTATACCAATTATGTATGGTAATAAAACCTGGTATTTGTATGGAGCAAGTAGTAATGAACACAGAAATCTAATGCCAAATTATTTATTGCAATGGACTATGATTAAAGAAGCTATTGCAAATGGTTGCGATATGTACGATTTTAGAGGTGTTTCAGGTGTTGTAGACGAAAGCCATCCTCAATATGGATTATACAGATTTAAGAAAGGCTTTGGTGCAGAGTTTACAGAATTTATAGGAGAAATTTACATTCCTTTCAAACCGGTTTGGTATAAATTATATAAATTTTCTGAAAAAACATTTAGAAAATTAAGGGGATTTAAGAGAAAAATAATGAAAAAATAAGAAGGTGTAATAATTTGAAAACCCTACTAATAAATAAAGAAGATTTAAAGCATAATATAAATATAATAAAGGAAAAAGCACAAAAAACAGAAACAAAAGTTATTGCAGTTGTAAAAGGAAATGGCTATGGGCTTCGGATTAGTTGAGTATTCTAAATTTCTAATTGATAATGGAATTGAAATGCTTGCAGTAGCAACAACAGAAGATGCAATTGCTCTAAGAGAAGCTGGTATTAAAGAAGATATTTTAATGATGTCTTCTACTTGCATAAAAGAAGATGTTGAGCTTTTAATTCAAAATAACATAATCCTTACAGTAGGCTCAATAGAGGCTATTAAACTTGCTGACGAATTGGCTAGAAAATACAATATTACAATAAGAGCTCATTTGAAAATCGACACTGGTTTTGGAAGATATGGATTTGTTTATAGCAGACTTGAAGAAACTGTGGCTGTTTTAAGAGAAATTACAAATATAAAAATAGAAGGCACATTTTCTCATTTTTCACAAGCCTATGCCAAAAACGAAAAATGGACAAACCTTCAATTTGACAGATTTATAGCTGCAACATCATATTTGCAAAATCATAAAATAGAAACTGGAATGCTACATATATGCAATTCTTCTGCATTTTTAAGATATGATAATATGCATTTAAATGCAGTAAGGATAGGTTCTGCATTTTTAGGTAGAATTGTAGTTCCAAATACAGTTGGACTTAAAAGAATAGGAAAATTTAGAACTCAAATTTCAGAAATAAAAGTTTTACCAAAAGGATATAATATAGGTTATTCGAATGCTTTTAAAACTAAGAAAAGAACCAAAGTTGCAATTGTTCCAGTAGGATATTTTGATGGCTACAATGTAAGAAATTACCCAGATTCATACAGATTTATAGATAAATTAAGATATTTGTACAATGATGTAAAAAATATATTTAAGGACAAAAAATTAAAAATTACAATAGGAAATAAAAAATATAGATTAGTAGGAAAAATCGGAATGTACCATATGGCAATAGATATAACTGGTAGTGAGAATATAAAAACAAATGACAATATAGAGCTAGACATAAATCCTTTATATGTTGATAGCAGTATTAGAAGGGAGTATATATAATATGGAAAAAGTAAAGAGAAATTTTTTTAAAAGTGCAAAGCTAGCAATTTTTAATGTAGAAAAATATCAAGATTTAGCACTAGAAAAACCAAGTGTAGCAGTAAAATATTTTATGAAACTTATTTTAATTTTAACAATAGTCATTTCACTTTCAGCAGTAGGAAAATTTGCAGGAATGGCAATATTTTTGGTAGATACATTTGAAAGCGAATTTCCAAATTTCACATTTTCAAATAGCACATTGGTATCAGACGATAAAGTAAATACTGTAAAAGAAGACAAATATATGAAAATGAAATTAATTGTAGATACCAATACTGAAAGCGAAGAAGAAATTAATAAATATATAACAGAACTTAGTGATTATTCAAATGGAGCGATATTCTTAAAAGATAAATTGATTTTAGCAATAGATGGAATTGCTGGACAAACAACCTACAATTATGCAGACTTTGATACATCAGGCTGGAATGAAATAACAAAGCAAAGTGTAGAAGAAACAATTGCAAATGTAAATATGGGTTCTATATATACTGCATTTTTCATTAGCATTGCGATATATATGTATGTTGTATATTTAATTTCAACAATTATGGAAATAGCACTAATTGCCTTAATTGGCTACTTAACAACTAAAATAGTAAAAGTAAATTTGAAGTTCTCACAAGTTGGAATTATGTCAATATATGCAGTAACACTATCTGTATTATTAAGTGCAATATATACACCAATACGATTATTAACTGGATTTAATATGGAATATTTTTCAGTAATGTACACACTAATACCATATATTTATATAATTACTGCAATTTTACTAACTCGTTCAGAGCTTATAAAACAACAAGTTGAAATTGGAAAAATAGAAAAAGTACAAGAACAAGTAAAAGAAGAACTGGAAGAAGAAAAAAGAAGAGAGTTAGAAGAAAAGGAAAAAGCTAAAAAGAAAGAAAAACAAGATAAGAAAGAGAAGGAAAAAGAAGAAGGTGGAGAGCCAGAAGGCTCAGAAGCCTAGGGGGAGGAGAGAAAATGAGCGAAAATAAAAAACAGAATGACAAACAAAAGAAAAACAAAACCAAAGAATATGTTTTGCTTGGAGTTATTATATTTTTGGCAATAGCGATTGCTGGAATGATATGGTATATAACAAATAAAAATTCTCAAAATGAAGAAAACAAGCCAGAAATAGCATATACAGAATTAATAAAACTAATGAATGAAGACAAAATAGAAAGAGTTGAAATGACAACAGGTAGTCAAAATATAAAAGTTAAGTTAAAAGACGAAGAAAAGGAAAAAACAGCAATAGTTCCAAGTGTTCAAGCTTTTATAGAATTAGTGCAACAAAAAGTTGACGAAAATGGAAATCCAATAGAGGTTGAGCAAAAATCTCCTCCAATAATAAAAACTGTAATGAGTACATTTATGTCATTACTTCCAACTTTACTAATTGTAGCATTATTTGTAATGATGTTTAAAATGCAAGGACTTGGAGAAAAGGGCAAAGTATATGGAGTAGACGAAAATAAAACAGATGTAACATTTGACGACGTTGCAGGATTAGACGAAGAAAAAAGCGAAATGTTAGAAATAGTGGATTTCTTAAAAAATCCGAAGAAATATCAAAAAATGGGAGCAAAGATACCAAGAGGTATACTTTTATATGGAAAACCAGGAACAGGAAAAACTTTAATTGCAAAAGCAATTGCAGGAGAAGCCGGAGTGCCATTTATTTCTATGAGTGGTTCAGAATTTATAGAAATGTTTGCAGGGCTTGGTGCATCAAGAGTAAGAAAGCTATTTGATAAAGCAAAGAAAATATCTCCTTGTATAGTTTTTATAGATGAAATTGATGCAATAGGAGCTAGAAGATCAAGTGCAGGAGGTTCAGAAACAGAGAACAATCAAACATTAAATCAATTATTAGTTGAGATGGATGGATTTGAATCAGAACAAACTGTAATTGTACTTGCTGCAACAAACAGACCAGAAATGCTAGATAAAGCACTTCTAAGACCTGGTAGATTTGATAGACAAATAACAATTGCCCCTCCAGATATTAAAGGAAGAGAAGCTATATTAAAAATACATGCAAAAAATAAGAAATTTGCCTCAAATGTAAATATGGAAGAAATAGCAGGGGATACTGCTGGATTTACAGGAGCTGAACTTGCCAATGTGCTAAACGAATCTGCTATAATTGCAACAAGACACAAACACGAAGAAATAACAAAAAGCGATTTAGAAGAAGCTGTAAAAAAAGTTACTGTCGGAATTGAAAAACAAAGCAGAGTAATGTCAGAAAAAGATAAAAGATTAACTGCATATCACGAAGCGGGACACGCATTAGTTAGCAAATATCTTGGAACACAAACAGATGTAAAGGAAATATCAATTATACCAAGAGGTATGGCCGGCGGATACACAATGTATAAAACAAACGAAGACAAATACTATGTATCAAAAACAGAAATGGAAGAAAAATTGGTAGCATTACTAGGCGGAAGAGCAGCAGAAAAAGTAGCCCTAGATGATATTTCAACAGGTGCAAGCAATGACCTAGAAGTAGCAACAAAAATTGCAAAAGACATGATAACAATATATGGAATGAGCGATAATTTAGGCCCAATATCACTAAAAACAGACGAACCATATGAACTACAAATCTTTGGCGAGCACATAGGAGATGCCGTCGGAACAGAAATAAGAGCAATGATAGACACAGCCTACGAAAGAGCTCAAACAATACTACTAAACAACATGGACAAACTACACCAAGTAGCACAAAGACTAATCGAAAAAGAAATAATTTCAGCTGAGGAATTTGAAGAATTTTTTAGAGAATAGGGAAAATAAAATAGCATAAAATATAAATATAATCATTATACAAAAAATCTAAAAAATGATTGACAAAATGCAAAAGTAGAGTGTATAATAATTATAGAAAGTAAATGTTCTCGCTTGTGGTTGGCGCGAGTAATAAATCATACCATTTCGTTAAATGTTCTCGCTTGTGGTTGGTGCGAGTAATAAATCATACCATTTTGTAAATATTTAAGTCCTTTGTTCTTGCGAGGAATAAAGGACTTGTTTTATACATAATAAGGAGAAAAAATATGGAAATAAAAGAAGGCTATGTTTATCATATAAAAAACAGCTATTTTGAATTAGTTAATGATAATAAATTGATGAAAAATCATGAAGGAAATGCTACTAGACCAAATTATTTTTGTGTAAAAATGAAGGATAGTAATTTTTTATGGTTTATTCCAATGAGTAGTAAAGTCGAAAAATATAAAACAATAATAGATAATAAAATTAAAAAATATAAAAAATGTGATACTATTGTTATAGGAAATTATAGAGGCAAGAATCACGTTTTTCTAATACAAAATATGTTTCCGATAACAAGTGTATATATAGACCATATTGATACTGTTCAAGGAAGAGCTTTACAAGTGCCAACAGAAACAAGAAATATAATTTTAGAAAAAGTTAACAAGATTTTCAAATTGAAAGAAAAACGGAATTAATTTGATATTTCCTAATGTAGATAAAATAGAGAAAATACTGATAGAAGAAATAAACAAAAAATAATAGAAAAGCCATTTGGGCTTTTCTATTATTTTTGCTATCTTTCCATTTTTTTACTAATTTCAGCGTAATTTTTTAGTTTTTCGTGGACTAGGTAGTTGATACTGCCGGCTGGAAATTTGCCTTCTTTGTTTTTCTTTCCGGCTGGTACTCCTGTTAGAATTTCGATTCCTTCGTCTATTGTGCTTATTGCATAGATGTGGAAGTTACCGTTTTTTACATCTTCTATTACTTCGTCAGATAAGTGTAGGTTTCTTACATTTTGGATTGGCATTATTACACCTTGTTTTTTGTTAAATCCACGCATTTTGCAGATTTGGTAGAAACCTTGAATTTTCTCGTTGATTCCACCAATTGGTTGAATTTCTCCTTTTTGGTTTACAGAACCTGTTACTGCAATTGATTGGCTTATTGGAATTCCTGATAAGCTAGAAAGTAGGGCATATAGCTCTGTGCTAGAAGCACTATCTCCGTCAACTCCACCATATAATTGCTCAAAACAGATGCTGGCATTTAAAGAAAGTGGAAATTCTTGTGCAAATGTTTGACCTATATATCCTTCTAATATGAGAACACCTTTTGAATGAGAAGAACCAGATTGTGATATTTCACGTTGAATATCTATAAGTCCAGATTTTCCAAGATAGGTGTTAACTGTTATTTTTGAAGGTTTTCCAAAAGAGTAATCTCCAATTGTCATAACGGTTAGTCCATTTATTTGTCCGACTTCACAGCCATCTGTTGATATAAGTAGAGTATTTTCCTTTATCATTTCTGAATATTTAGAATCATATTTTTTGATTCTTTCAATACGTTCGTCTAATGCCTTTTGTATGAATTCTTTTGTTACAATTTTCTTTTTTGCAAGTTTTGCCCAAGTAGAGGCTTCTGCAACTATTTGGCTCATTTCATTAAATTTTGTAGAAATTTTATTTTTATCGTCAGCTAGGCTTGAAGAAAATTCAACAATTTTTGCCATTGCTTCATTATCTAATTCCAAGATTTCTTCACGTTTGCAGTAGCCACTTATAAATTCTGCAAGCATCATAATATTTTCGTCTGTTTTAGGTGCATCTTCTTCAAATTCTACTTTGATTTTGAACAATTTTCTAAAATCTTCGTCAAGAGAAAGTAGGGAATAGTAGATATTAGCATCTCCTATTAAAATTACTTTTACATCTAATGGAATAGATTCTGGTTTTAATGAAACTAATACCATAGAAGTACGTTGGTCAACAGTATTTTCAATGTTTAATTGTTTTACATTAAGTGCTTTTTTCAAACTTTCATAACAAGCAGGATTTGAAATTAAATCTTTTGCTTGGAATATTATATAACCACCATTTGCTTGATGTAATAAACCAGGTTTTAACATTGTGTAATCTGTTTTTAATACACCATATTGATTTTCGTATTCCAATCTACCAAAGATATTTTGATATGTGTAATTTGAGTCCATAATTACAGGTGCGCCTTCTAAATTGCTATTATCAACAAATAAATTTACTCTATAATTAAGCCAAGGTTTGTATTGTTCAGGTTTTTGCATCATTTGAGGAGTTTGTGGTTGCTTTTGGTCAGGTTTGCCATCTCCAACAAAGCAAGAAATATGTGCTAGGATATCTTTTTTTACATTGTCTAAATACTTAGCGACTTTTTTGTTTCTCTTATAATTAGCTTTTATTGCATTTATGTGTACATTTATAGTAAGAAGTGAAACATTGGATTGCCATTCTTCAATTTTTCTGTCTGATTCTTTTTCAATCATCTTAATTTCACTTATTGTAGCAAAAATTAGCTCTTGAACTACATTTGATTTTTCTTCAAATTGTTTTTTTATAGATTCGTCTAATTTATCAAATTCTTCTTCTTGAAGAGTTTTACCATTAAGAACAGGCATCATATAAATTCCATTTTGAGCGGATTTTACTTGAAAACCGTGTTGAAGAGTTTTTTCATTTAATTTTTCTAAAAGAGAAGCTCTTTTTTCTTCATATTCTTGTTTTATTAATTTTTTCTCTTTTTCAAAATCTTCATTATCAAAAGTTCTTTTTATGTCTAATTTAATATCCTTTACAAAATCAGCCATATCTTTTTGGAATTTTTTACCTTGACCAGCAGGAAATGATACCGCTATTGGTTCATTTGGATTATCGAAATTATAAATATAACACCAGTCATTTGGTATTTTTTTCTTTTTAGAGATTTTTCTAAGATAATTTCTTGTATATATAGTCTTACCAACACCTGATGGGCCTTCAACAAAAAGATTGTATCCTTTTGCATCAACTTGAACACCAAATTGTAGTGCCTTTATACCTCTTTCTTGACCATATACTACTTCATGTGTACCTGTTAATTCTTCTGTTGTTTTAAATTTAAACATATTTGGATTACAAACTTCTTTTAAAAGAGTGTAATCAAGTTCATTAGTTTTTTTCACTTTGAAAATTCCTCCTTAATTTATTTTATCTATGTAAAGAGTCATAATAATAGCATTATTATTTGCCCCATAATAGTTTTTTCTTTCTCCAATTATTTTAAAATTGAAATGTTTGTACAAATTTATAGCAGGCAAATTATCTTGCCTGACTTCCAGTGTTAATTCATTTATATTTTGTTCTTTTGTATAATTTATTATATGATTTAGCAAAATTTTACCTATTCCTTGACTTCTAAATTGTTTTGAAACAACAATATCGTTAAGATGCATAATATCAACAACTTTCCAAATGCCTGCAAATGCTACAATAGAAGAATTGCTTTTTGCAATAAATAATGTTGAATTTTCATTTAGAAGTTCAGATTTAATAATATTGTAATTCCAAAAATCGTCAAAATCAGTTTCAAGAATAGGGGCTATTTCTTCTAAATCGTTTAATGACATTTTTCTAATTTCTAGATTATCCATTTTCAAGAGCCCTTTCAGCTTGTGATTTCCTTAAATATAAAGGAACAAGTTCGTCAGGTGATTTAAATTCACCATTTGTAGCTTTAAAATAAGCGCATTTGCCTAAATTGGCAGAGGATATTAAATTCTTATCTGTAAATACTGCAAGTGTTCCAAACTTTGCTTTTATTTTATCAGAATGAAGAATTGCTCCATTTCCTACAAATGTAATATTATCAGAAGGTAGGGATGATAGAACATTTTCTATATTATCTGCCATAAAATCTTTTACTAATTTGTGCTTATAATCAAATAAGCCTGCATATACATTATCATTTCTAGCATCAATTAAACTACAAGTATAATTATTAGGAATAGCATTGTAGCTTAAAGCCTCTAATGATGTTACTGGAATGATTTTTAAATTTTTAACTTCTGCTAATGCTTTAACAGAGGCAAGACCAATTCTAATTCCAGTAAAAGAACCGTGGACCAATATCACATGCAATATAATCAATGTCACCAAGAAATGTGTTTGTTTCTTTTAACAATTGGTCAATAATAGGCATTAAATTTTCTGAATGAGTTTTTGCATTATCTAGGCTTAATTCTCTTATAATATTATCATTATCTAAAAGACATACTGAACATATGCTACTAGAGGTTGTAATACTAAGAATTTTCAAGATTTACAACCTCCTTAATAATAGGTAATAATCTATCTCCAAAAACTTCAATATTTAATATACGATTATTTTCACATTCAGGATCTCTTTCAAAACTAACTTTTATATAATCAGTTGGCAATATTTCTTCTATAATTTCGCCCCATTCAATAATACAAATACCATTATTTAAATATTCTTCCCCGCCAATAGCATAAAATTCATCAACATCTTGTAATCTATATACATCAAAGTGGTAAATATTAGTATTGCCAGAGTGATGTTCATTAACAATAGTAAATGTAGGGCTAGAAATATCGTTAGCTAATCCAAAATTTTTAAGAACACCTTGTGTAAATCTTGTTTTGCCAGAACCTAAATTTCCAGACAAAATAATTAAATCGCCATTTTTTAGTTTACTAGCAATTTTGCAAGCAAAATCAATAGTTTCATCTTCTGAATGAGAAATAAATTTAAACATAATTCCACCCATTTCTACAAAAAATAATTATATAAGCTAATTTTATCTTAGTATAAGCAATTTGTAAATAAAAAACACGAAAAAAGTTGAAAAAATTAAATAAAAGAGCCATGGAAACATAGCTCTTTATTTCGCAAAAATCCTTTTTTGATAAATCACGGGAATTTTCATTTTGAATTTTTCCTTTCTAAATGATTTATTAAGACATTATCATAAATGAATCATAGCAAAACGGCTATTTGTAAATCTTTTTTTGACTTTTGATGTAAATTATAGTATAATATCATTAGTTTAAGTATATCAAAAAAAGGAGAAATAATATTAATGCCATATATAAAAGAAGATGAAATAATAAAAAACAACATACAAATATCTAAATCACCTATAAAATTAGATAACTACGATATGTATAATATAACATTTCATATGAAAAATGGAACTACAAGAATCATAAAAACTTTTTGCGAAAAAGGTACTTTCCCAGATTTTCAAAGTCAAGATTTAAAAAAAGTGCAACAACAGTATGGTCAGAATGTAATAGCTGAATTTTTTGTAAAAAGATTGCTTGGTCCAAATGGATTAATGCAAAAAGAAAGGCGAGATGATTATATTTATTTAGGAAAATTATCAACAAATGGATATAAGTTTTCACGTTATGAGAGACAATTAAATGGAAAAAATGGACAAGAGAACTTTGAAGAGGGGTTATTTGGTTTAAAATTACAAGTTGAAGCAAAAGAAAATCAAATTCAGAATAATCAAAGTTTGTATAAAAAACCTGTTAAAGGAAAAACATATGTAATTGCAGATATTCATGGAATGTATGGTTCATATATTGACATTATTAAAAAAATGACAACGTATGACCATCTAATTATTTTAGGAGACGTTATCGATAGAGGAACTGGTGGAATTCAAATAATTCAAGATATTATGCAAAGGAAACAAAACAAACAAAATAATCCAGAAATCACTTTTATGTTAGGAAATCATGAAATGCAATTTTTGGAAACTGTTGCGACTATGATAAGAAGAGGGTTGCACAAGGAAGATTTAATCGCTATTATGAATAGAAGAGCTGCTAGAGCACAATATGGATATTATAGTTTGCATAGTGACCCTAAGTCTAAAAAAAGTCAAGAAGAATGGAAGAAAAAACTTGATTTGTATGACGTTGATTATCAAAGATTAATTAATGAAAAAGGGTTAACTGAATGGGAATTAGATATTATGGGAATTTGGCTAAATTCAAACAAAGGAAATACAACTATCTTTGATTTTCTACAAGGTGGACGTGTCAATGGGGCAAAAGAACAACAGGCTATATACTCATTTTTATGTGATTCATATGTTGCATTACCTAAAAATATTAATGGAAAAGATTATTTATTTGTACATGCTATGCCACCAAAAGAACCACAAATGATTAGTCAAATGAAACAATCTAAAAAAGGATATAAGTTTAAAGAATTAACAAGAGAGCAATATAAATTTATGTTGGAAGAAAGAGACAAAAGCATGTATGAACAAGCGAAAGCATATGGTTTTACAACAGTATGTGGACATACTCCTGAATTTGGAGAAATTTTAATAGATGATAATAAGGGATTTGTGAGGATAGATGCAGGTAGTGGGCACAAACAAAAAAAATCAAAATTAGCATTATATTGTGTTGATGATGGTAAAGTTGAATATTTTGATGAAAAAGAAACAACTCAGGAACAACAAGTATTATAAAAAAGAGACTATCGTTCTATAACAGAGAATTATCTTGTTTGGTAGCATTTGAATTAAAATTAGGAGAATTTAAAGCAGAATATTTAGGGAAAATATGTCTAAAACTATGATTTCTGAATATAAGCTAAAATTAATTGATAAAAAATTAACAGTAATGTTATGAGTAAAGCGTAAACAGCGAGAAAGTAGGGTTAAAAGGCAATTCAGCTCCGATTCGTAGAATTTAACATAAAAGACCCCAATATCATAGGACTAATTAAGAAATATCTAAAAGCAGAAATAATGGATAAAGGGAAATAAATATAAAGACTAAAACTAAATAATTATTGTAAGGCTGGTATTAAATATCAGTCTTATTTAATAAAAATAATGTATACAACAAATGCGATAGAGAGCTTAAACAGTACTTATAAACGAATAAATCGAAACAGAAATGTATTTCCAACAGACATGTCTTTATTAAAAGTGTTATATCTATCAACATTAAAAGCAGAGAAAAAATGGTTAAGAATGGTTGATAAATGGGATTTATGCTTATCTCAATTTAGAATTATGTATGAAGGCAGAATATAAAATAAAGCCTAAAAATAATAGGATTAAGAATGATTTTTCTTAATCCTATTAAACTTACACAACTTTTATTTTTCTATTACGACTTACTATTTTGTGGAATAGTTTAATAATTTAATTATTTCATCACCATGTGTTTTAATTTTTATTGGTGATAGAATTTTAGAGTTTTTTAGTTCATCAAGAGTAGATGGCTTTAAAGTTATTAATCGTTCTAATTCTTCATTAGTAAATACATAATAAGCAGGAATTTTCATTTCAGATGAACGATTTTTTCTAAACTCTATAAGTTTATTTTTTAAATCTATTTCATTACTTTCATTTTTGTTATTAAAATATAAATATTCTTCCGCATATTTTAAATATTGTTCTTCATAATTTTTATCAATTATTTTATTGTAATTATTCATTAATGTATTTGCATATTCTTCCATATCTTTTTTACTCCACAAATAATCTTTATTTGTTCTTGCAATATCACTTTGTAAATATTTAATAAGATTATCTGATCTAATTATCTTATTTTTTAATTCCTTTGGAGCATATTTTATGTTTAAAATATTTTTTGAGTTAGCCATAACAACTAGTGGAACATACCAATTATCCATATTATTATATCTTATTTTATTTAGTAGTCCTTTATTTCTTGAACTCCAAATTTTTTTATAAACTTCAATATGTCTTTCTGCTTGTCTTAAAGGAGAGTATATTCCTTCTTTTATTTTATGACCATTAAAATTCCATTCTCTACTAAATTCACCATTATTATTTACTGTAATATTGCCAGTTAAATTTTTACATTCTATAAAATATACTTTTGCTGATGTTATCACAACATAATCAATTTGTGCTTTTAAATCTTCAAATTCTAAATTAACATCATGAAGAACATACATTCCTAAATTAGCATTTTTTAGTTCAAATTCAATTTCATGTTCACCTCTTAAACCTAATTCACATAAAGTTAATTGTTTTTTCAATCTTTGATTATTAGGATATTTTTCAATAACTTTCTTTAATGCGGAAATTTGGTTTTCTAATTCACTATTATTTTTGTAAAAAATTGTTTCAGTAAACTTATTAAATAACAACATTTAATTCACATCCTTAAATATTTATCTAAATCAATTATATCATTTTCTTTTAATAATTCCTACAAATTCATAAAAATGTTTAAAATTAATATAGGTTTAAAATAGATATGTCACAAATACATTGAAAATAAAATATTGAAAAGAGAGCACAAAAATGATATTGTTTAAATGACCAAAAATAAACATATCGGAGGTGCTCTCTTATGGGTAATAATATCACAGATAGATTAAAATATAAAGAGTCAATAGTAAAATTTTCAAGAAAATATGGAGTGGCAAAAGCAGCATATAAATTTGGAGAATGTAAAAGAACAATATATAGATGGAGAAATAGATATGATGGAACATTAGAAAGATTAAAAGATAAATCAAGACGTCCACATTCACATCCAAATCAACATACAGAGGAAGAAATAAAATTAATAAAAAATTATAAAAGAAACAATAAAGGTACGGGATTAGTAGTATTATGGATAAAATTACGTCAAGCAGGATATACAAGAACAATACAAGGATTGTATCATGCAATGCAAAGATTAGGAATATACAAAAAAACACCAAGCAAAAATAAAGAAAGTGAACCGAATGAATGGGTATCAGGAGAATATCCAGGGGATAAGGTTCAAATAGATGTTAAGTATGTTCCAAAGAAATGTATGAGCAAAGAATTACAGGAAAGAGGAGAAAAATTTTATCAATATACAGCAATAGATGAATATTCAAGATTAAGATATACATGGTTTACAAATGCACATGATACATATGCTTCAAGTGAATTCGCAAGAAGATTAGTAAAATATTTTCCGTTTAAAATAAAGACAATACAAACAGATAATGGATTTGAATTTACAAATAGATTAAGTTGGCAAGCATTTTTGAAAGATAAAAAAACAATGTTTGAAAACACATTAGAAGAATTAGGATTAGAATATAAAGTAATAAAGCCACATACACCAAAACAAAATGGAAGAGTAGAAAGAAGTCATAGAAAAGATCAAGAAAGATTTTACTATAAAAGAGTATTTTATGGTTTAGAAGATTTAAGAAATCAAGGAAAAGAATGGAGAAAAGAATATAATAATTTCCCTATGAGACCACTAGGATGGTTGAGTCCCAGGGAATTCATGAAAAAATATAAAAGTCAAGAAGAATCGTTATTTGCAATATAGGTGCTCAAAGTATTTATTTTAAATAATTTGTGACAAATGATTGACTAACCTACACTATGATTTACTTAAAACAAATAGAAGATATTGACAAAAATGGCAGGGTTGTAATAAAATTAGCATTAGGACAAGACAAAGAACATAATAAAAATTCAATTATTACAATGATGAAGTTGAATAAAAGAACATGGAACCAAACTATAAAAAATCGAGGAAAAGTTATTTGGAAAAATAAAAAATAAAAAACTAGACAAAAATGAATAAAAGAGGTATAATATAAATACAATATAGAGAGTTATTTGAAGTGGACAATTGTGCCATCCACACACCCTAGTGGTCAAAAGAGATGCAGGAATTGGTACACCTGCCAAATAACCAGTAATAAAAGGGCTATGGAAACATAGCTCTTTTATTACTGGATTACAATTCCATCAATACAATTTTCATAAATGAAATATTTTATTTTTTCCATATCTAGAAACATATTCATTTACTTTGCAAATAAAATCTAGATTAAATTCAGCTTCAATATTGGAAATAACAAAATTCCAAGCATCACGCAAATTTAATATGCATTGTATTTCGTCAAGTTTTAAATTTGGAACATTTATACCTTCTAATATGACTTTGGTTTGAGGAAAAGTTACATTTAATCCCTCCATTCTCGCATTAGAGTAAACATTATCAACTAAATTTCTTTTTGCTAAAAAAATATTTTGTTCTAATGTCATATTGTATTTATCTTTCATAAGGCACCTCATTATATACTAACAGATAAAAAAATGGAGCTATTAGGCGGAATCGAACCGCCGACCTACAGGTTACGAATCTGTTGCTCTACCAACTGAGCTATAATAGCATGAACTTTTATTAGTATACTACAATTGTTTTTTATTTGCAATAAGTATTTTTTATAAAAATTGGACTTAATAGGAAATGTATGGTATGATATATCTAATTACAGCGATTTTATGGAAATTTTTCTGATTTTATGAAAGGAGGCTGCACAAATGTGTGCCAACGAGAATGACGAGAGGAAATGGCTTATTAAAAAGCGTCGGGAATTAATGCAAATGGATGATGACGAGTTTGTTGAAGCTGTAAAACAACTTGCATTATTGCATTGGTCAGATGAAGCTACAAGTTTTAATAAACTTATAAAAAAAGCCAGAAATGCTAAAATGGAAGAAATTCCAACAATTCGTAAAGAGTTGAGAGAGAGAATCAATTCAATTCTTTCTGAATGAAATAAAAAAGGAGCCATGCTGGCTCCTTTTTTTGGGTCTTGTTTTTCTTAAAAGCTAGAAGACGAAACGGAAAGTAGTACCAGAAATGCCGGTGTTGTGGCATATTTTTTGGTAGACTGCACGTGCAGCCAAGATGTCCTGCTTCAGCTTTTCAGTAGAGGTAATGGCGCTTGCTAGCTCCTCTTGGCTAGCTTTTTTGCTGTGCTCCAACAGAGCCAAGGCTTTGTTGACCACTTCAAGAGCATGCTTGCGTTCGATGTAGCGATAGGTGCTACCAGTCCTCGGGTCTTTAATCATGAGAAGAGAACCTTCCGATTGCGATCCAGGAATAACCTCGAAACCAGGATAAACAGGAATTACCCGATTACCTTTGGTAACAAATTTCGGCATAGCCGTAGAGGTAGCTTTTACAGGGTTAGCATTTTGTTTTTTAGCCATAATAAAAATGACCCTCCTTAAATATTAAGATACTTATATTATAACTCAAATTTTACCTAAAAACAAGTAGTAAAATGACTTTTTAAGGATATTTTATAAAAAAATATTTTTCCTTACCAATTTTATCCACAAAAATTCAAAAAAAGCTTGCTTTTACTGTATTTGTAGTGTATAATTATTATGCAATTAAAAAATACTAGAAGAGCAGGTACATAACCTGCTCTTAAATAATGTGTAGGGAAGGGGTATTATATTGACAAAGGTAGAAGAAAAAATTACACTTCTATTAAAACCAGAAATAGAAAATTTAGGCTATGAATTATATGACATTTATTTTGTTAAAGAAGTAAAAGATTATTATCTAAAAGTATTTATTGACAAAAATACTGGAATTAGCTTAGACGACTGTGAAACTGTAAGTAATGCTATTTCTGATATTTTAGATAAAGAGGACCCGATAAAAGAACAATATTTTCTAGAAGTATCATCAGCAGGGGTTGAAAGAGTTTTAAGAAGTGATAAGCATTTAAACGATAATATTGGAAAAGACGTAGAAGTAAAATTGTTTAAAAATTTTGAAGGCAAAAAAGTTTATGATGGAATTTTAAAGGGGTTTACAGAAAATGAAATCACTCTTGATGTAGAAAATGAAAATATGAACATAGATAGAAAGAATATTGCAATAATTAAAACTATATATAAATGGTAAGGGAGGAATTAAAAAATGAAAGCATCTGAATGCAAAGAATTGCTAAAAGCAATGGAAGAATTAGAAAAGGAGAAAGGTATTTCAAAAGATTATTTATTATCTTCACTTGAAACAGCACTAGTTACAGCTTATAAGAGAAATTACGATTCAGCAGATAATGTAAAGGTTGTTATAAACGACGTAACTGGTCAAATAGGTGTATATGCTGTAAAAACAATAAGTGAAGTTGTAGAAGATGATAAAACTCAAATTTCACTAGAAGATGCAAGAAAAATAAGTAGAAGTGTAGAATTAGGTGGAATTGTTGATGTAGAAATAATACCAAAGGATTTTGGTAGAATTGCTGCTCAAACTGGTAAACAAGTAATTATACAAAAATTAAGAGAAGCTGAAAGAGATATGGTATTTTCAGAATTTAATAACAGAAAAGGCGAAATTTTATCAGGAATTATCCAAAAAGCAGATGGAAATGTTGTAGTTGTTGATTTAGGTAAACTTGAAGGAATTATGCCCTTAAAAGAACAAGTTCCAACAGAAAAATACAGAGTAAATGACAAGATAAGAGCATATGTAATAGATGTAACAAGAGGAATAAAAGGAAATCCACAAGTTATAATATCTAGAAGCCATCCAGATTTTGTTAGAAAATTATTCGAATTTGAAATACCAGAAATTTACGAAGGTGTTATAGAAATAAAAAGTGTTTCAAGAGATGCTGGAAATAGAAGCAAAGTTGCTGTATATTCTCCAAACGAAAACATTGACCCTGTAGGTTCTTGTGTTGGACAAAAAGGTCTTAGAATTCAAAATATAATAACAGAATTAAATGGAGAAAAAATTGATGTTATAGAATGGAATGAAGACCCAGCTATATACATATCAGCTGCATTATTACCTGCAAAGGTTCTAGCAGTAGATATAAAAGAAGAAAAAGAAGCACAAGTAATAGTTCCAGATGATCAATTATCGTTAGCTATTGGTAAAGCTGGTCAAAATGCAAGACTTGCAGCTAGATTAACAGGTTGGAAAATAGATATAAAGAGTGAAACACAATTTAGAGAAATGCTAGAAAAAATGAATGAAGAGCAAGAAGAAAGTTCTGAAAATGAGGAAGTAGAAGAATAGTAAACAACAAAAAAGGGTGGTATAAATGAAACAATTACCTCAAAGAACCTGTATGGGCTGTTATACAAAAAAAGATAAAAAAGACTTAATTAGAATTGTAAATAATAAAGAATTAGGAATAGTTGTAGACAAAAATAGTAAACTAGAAGGTAGGGGTACATATATTTGTAAAAGCGAAGATTGCTTAAATAAAGTAATTAAGTCTAAGAAATTAGAAAGAGCCTTGAAAGGCAAAATTGGTGAAGAAGTATATAATAAATTAAGAGGTGTAATTATTGAAGGATAAAGTATTAGGCTTAATTGGATTATCTGCAAAGGCTAGAAAAGTAGAGTTTGGAGCTGATGCAGTAGAAGAATGTATAAAACGAAGAAAAGCAAAATTAGTTATTGTAGCAGAAGATTCAGCTGACAGAACAAAAGAAAATTTTGAATTTCTTTGCAATAAAAATAATATAAAGTTTGCCATATATGGAACAAAGGATAATATTAGCAAGGCTATGGGAAAAGATAATAAAGTAGTAATTGCAATAAAAGATAAAAATTTATCAAATGGGATATATAAAATAATTTGTGGGGGTGAAGCTATTGGGTAATATAAAAATTCACGAAATAGCAAAAGAACTAGGAGTTAATAGTAAAGAAGTATTGGAAAAAGCAAGAAATATTGGAATAGAGGTTAAAAGTCATTTAAGTTCAGTTGACGAAGAAACTGCTAGTAAAATAAGAAATAATTTTAAAGCTAAAAAAGAAACAGTAGAAGCTAAAACAGTAAAAGAAAATAAAAAAGAGGTTGTAGAAAAGAAACCAAAAGATGCTAAAAAAGACAAAAAAAGTCAAGAAGAACATGTTATTATAAGAAGAGAAGTTATTATTAGCGAAGAAAATAAAAATCCCGAAAATGAAAAAAGCAAAAATAACAAAAATTCTGGATTTAGTGAACAAACAAGAAACAAAGATTACAATATCGTTTATAGAAACAAACAAACAAGACCTATGACAGTAAATGAATTATTTGGAATTTCTAAAAAGAAAGAAGAAAAGCCAAAAGCCAAAGAAGAAGTAGAACAAAAAGAAGTAATAAAAAAAGAGGAGCAAGTAAAACCAGAACCAGCTAAGCCACAAGAAATTGTAAGAAAAGAAGAAAAGGCAGAAGTTAAGGAAACGGTAAAAAAAGTAGAGAATATGAGAGAAAATAACAGAAATTTTGACAATAACAATAATAGAAAAAATAATAACTACAATAATTCTAATAATAATGAACGTAGAAATAATTATTCACAAAATAGAAATAATAATGGCAGATTCCAAAATGATAGAAATGGTCAAGGAAGAAGAGATAATACTAATAACTTTGGTAACAATAATAATAGAAATTTTAGAAATAACCGTAATAATAATGGAAATAACAACTACAATAATCAAAGAAGACCTCTTGACGAAAAAGGAATAGAGAAAAACATTAAAAATATAATGAGTGTAGATGTTCCTGAAAAAGAAAGTGTTAGAGAATATGCTAACAAAGCAATAGACAAACAAAAAATAAATAGAGCGGAAGATAGAACTAAAAAACCTCAAAAAAATAAAAAGAATGACAAAGCCAATATTAACAAAGACAAACTTAAAAACCTTACAAAAGAAAATAAATTATCTCATATGTTTAATGAAGGAAGTATGTACGATTACTACGATTTAAGCACAAATAGAGTAAGAAAAAATAAAAAGAAAAATCAAAAAATGAGTGAAGAGGGAGAAAGAAACAAACAAAAAATCTTCAAACTTACAGAAATAACAATACCAGAAACTGTATCTGTAAAAGATTTAGCAACTGAGCTAAAAAAGACAAGTTCAGAAGTTATTAAAAAGCTATTAGGCTATGGAATAATGGCAACAATAAACAATGAATTAGACTTTGATACTGCATTCCTAGTAGCAGGAGAATTTGGTGTAACTGCAAAGAAAAAAGAAGTGGTAAAAGAAGAAGATATATTATTTGACGAAAGTGAAGATAAGGCAGATGAACTAATTTCAAGACCACCAGTTATAGTTGTAATGGGCCACGTAGACCATGGTAAAACATCACTATTAGATGCTATTAGATCAACAAATGTAATAGAAGGAGAAGCAGGAGGAATTACACAACATATTGGTGCATACAAAGTAAATGCAAATGGCAGAGAAATTACATTCTTGGATACACCAGGGCACGAAGCATTCACAAGTATGCGTGCAAGAGGTGCGCAAATAACTGATATTGCAATATTAGTAGTTGCTGCAAATGATGGAGTTATGCCTCAAACAGTAGAAGCAATAAACCATGCAAAAGCAGCTGGAATACCTATAATTGTTGCAGTTAATAAAATAGATCTAGAAGGTGCAAATGTTGAAAAAATAAAACAAGAATTAACTGAATATGGATTAGTTCCAGAAGAATGGGGCGGAGACACAGTATTTGTGCCAATTTCAGCAAAAAAACGTCAAAACATAGATACATTGCTTGAAATGGTATTATTAGTAGCAGATATGCAAGATTTAAAAGTAAATCCAAACAAACAAGCAAAAGGTACAATTATAGAAGCTAAACTTGATAAAGCAAAAGGTGTAATGGCAACAATGCTTGTACAAAGAGGAAAATTGGATGTTGGAGATACAATCGTTGTAGGTTCTGTTATAGGAAGAATAAGAGCAATGACAAATGACAAAGGACAAAAAGTAAAATCAGCAGGACCATCTACACCAGTTGAAATAACAGGTTTACCAGAAGTTCCATCAGTTGGAGAAACTTTCTATGAGGTAAAAGACGAAAAAATGGCTAAACATTTGATTGAAAGAAGAAAACGTCAACAAAGAGAAAAAGAACTAAATGCATCTTCAAGAGTTACATTAGACGATTTATTTAGCAAAATTGAAAAAGAAAACTTGAAACAATTGAATTTAATTGTAAAAGCAGATGTTCAAGGTTCTGTTGAAGCATTAAAACAATCATTAGAAAAATTATCTAATGACGAAGTAAGAGTTCAAGTAATTCATGCAAATGTTGGAGCTGTTACAGAATCTGATGTAACACTTGCAAAGGTTTCAAATGCAATAATAATAGCATTTAATGTAAGACCAGACTCAACAGCAAGAGATGTTGCGGAAAAAGAAGAAGTAGAAATTAAAACATATTCTGTAATTTATAGCGCAATTGATGATGTTCAATTAGCTATGAAGGGAATGCTAGACCCTGTATACAAAGAAGTTATAACAGGTAATGCCGAAGTTAGACAAACATTTAAAGTTTCAAATGTGGGAACAATTGCTGGATGCTATGTAACAAATGGTAAAATCCCAAGAAATGCAATAGCGAGAGTAATAAGAGATAATGTTGTAATATTTGAAGGAAAAATAGCATCATTAAAGAGATTTAAAGATGATGCAAAAGAAGTTGCTTCTGGATATGAATGTGGACTTCAATTAGAAGGTTACAATGACTTAAAAGAAGGAGACATAATAGAAGCACATATTATGGAAGAAATCAAATAAGCAAAAGGAGAAGTCTATGGAAAAAAGCAATAATAGATTATCAAGAATTGAAGAAGAATTAAAAAGAGAAATCAGTAATATAATTAACTATAAAATGAATAATTCAAATATAACAGGAATGGTTAGTGTTACAAAAGTAAAAGTATCACCAGACCTAAGTAGAGCAAGGGTTTTTGTTAGTATGATAAACTCAAATAAGAAAAACACCCTTGCAGCTCTTAAAAAATCTTCTGGATTTATAAGGTCAGAAATAGCTCATAAGGTTAATTTAAGAACAACACCAGAACTTATATTTGAATTTGACGAAACAATAGAATATGGAGCAAAAATTGATAATATACTAAAAGATATAATGAAAGATGTAAGTCCAAAAGAAGGAGACGAAGAATAATGACATTAGACGATATAAAAGTTCAAATAGATAAAGCAAACAGCATAGTTATATTAACTCACGAAAATCCTGATGGGGATGCAATGGGATGTGCTCTTGCAATGTATAATGCATTAAAGCAACTAGAAAAAGATGTAGATGTAATTGTACCAGAATTTTCAAGATGTTTTGAGTTCTTACCAGGTATACCAGAAATAAAAAAAGAAGGAAGAAAAGAATACGACTTAGCAATTGCAGTAGACTGTGCAGATACTAAAAGACTAAATGGATTTGTAGATTATTTTGATGATGCAAAAGTAACAGTTCAAATAGATCATCATGGTGTAAATACAATGTTTGCAGATTATAACTATGTAGATCCAGTTGCACCGGCATGTGCACAAATTCTTGTAAAAGTATTGCCTTACTGGAATGTAGAAATAACAAAAGACATTGGAACTTGCCTTTTAACAGGAATTATTACAGATACAGGAGGTTTCAAATATTCAGGAGTAACTTCTGAAACATTTGAATTTGCAGCTTGGCTATTGCAAAAAGGAGTTAATGTTTCTAATGTATATAAAAATGTACTTCAAACAGTAACAAGATCGAGTTTTGAGCTAAACAGAATTGCCAGAAACAGAATAGAATTTTTCGAAGATGGAAAAATAGCATTTACATATATTACTTGTGAAGATGAGGAAAAAGTAAATAGTGAAACAGGAGATTATGAAGGAATTGTAGACATAGGCAGAGATGTAGAAGGAGTGGAAGTATCTATATTTTTAAGAGAACTTAAAAAAGGAGGATACAAAGTATCACTTCGTTCAAATGAATATGTTAATGTTTCTGATATATGCTTAATGTTTGGCGGAGGCGGTCATATTAAAGCTGCTGGATGTACAATTACAAACGGAACATTAGAGCAAATAAGAGATAAATTGATTGCACAAACAAAAATGTATTTAAAATAGGTGATAAAATGGATGGAATAATTATTGTAAATAAGCCATCTGGATATACTTCTCACACTATTGTAAGCAAAATAAGAAAAGCACTTAATATAAAAAAAGTGGGACATACAGGAACACTTGATCCATTGGCAACCGGCGTGTTGCCAATTTTGCTAGGAAGCGGAACAAGGCTTTCTAAATATTTAATAAATCACGATAAAGAATATATTGCTACAATAAAACTAGGAGTAAAAACAGATACAGCAGACATAGAAGGAAATATAATAGAAACAGCAGATATACCAACACTTTCAGAAGAACAGATTAAAACTGTGCTAAAAAGTTTTGAAGGAATACAGTATCAAAAGCCACCAATGTATTCTGCTATAAAAGTGAATGGCAAAAAACTATATGAATATGCAAGAAAAGGCGAAACTATTGATGTACAGGATAGAAAAATAGAAATATATAATATAGAACTTTTGAAATATGAAACAAAATTTATAGAAATAAAGGTAGCCTGCTCAAAAGGAACATACATAAGAAGTCTATGCGAAGACATCGCCAAAAAGCTTGGAACAATAGGAACAATGGCAAAACTACAAAGAACCCAAGTAGGCATATTCAAATTAAAAGAAGCATTGGAAATGGATGATATAGAAGATAACAAGAAAATACAAGACAAGCTAATAACAGCAGAAGAATTATTCAAAAATAATGCAAGCATAAAACTAACAGAACAAGAAATGAGCCAATTCCTAAATGGAGTTAAGTTAGCAAGAAAAGAAGTAGACGGAATATATAGAATATATGACCAAACCGGAGAATTCGTTGGATTAGGTGAAAACAAGGATTGCAAACTAAAAAGAGATTGGGTGGAGTAAAGTGATTGTCGAAATTTGTCGATAAAAAGTTACATAAAATTTCAAAAAAACTATTTACATTTTCTACTATTTGTAGTAAGATAATGTAAGTAGTTTTATATATATAAAATCTAAAAAACAATTACAACTTGGTATTAACAAAAATATCTGGCTCATCAGCCAAATAAATCACAGTTAAAAACTAAATAAGAAAGAAGGAACATATGAAGATTAGCAAAGTTATAATTGTATTGATTATGATTGCAATTGTATTATTTTGTAACTTGCAAAGCATAGTACTGGCTGATACTGACATTGACAAAGCTCATTTGAAAGTATTGCAAGATTCAGAAAAACATTTGCAATTTTACCAGAATGGAACCTGGATAAACTTGCGCTGTTTGTATATTGGATATGAAAACAATAAAAAAATATATCCAGCATATTGCTTAAACAGAGAGCTACCAGGCCCAGAGGCCGTTGAAGGAGGATATATAGCATCAATAGATAAAACAATTACCGACCCTGTACTTTGGCGAACCATTATATCTGGTTACCCATACAAAAGCATAGAAGAATTGGGTGTTGAAACTGAATGGGATGCCTTTATGGCGACCAAACAGGCCATTTACTCAATTCTATATAATAGAAACGTAAGAGAATTATACAGAGGGATAGACGTAAGAGGAGAAAAAATAGTAAACGCAATAGATAAAATGGTACAAGAAGGCAGAAATGGTAGCAAAACACCACAAACCGCAAGTTTAACAGTAAAAAAAGTTGGAGAATTACAAAAAGCAGACGAATACTATGCTCAAAGATTTTCTGTGAAAAGTAATGTTCCAATAGATAATTACATAATAAAAAGCATAACAAATGCACCAGAAGGAACATTTATTAGTGATAGCCATGGAAATAAAAAAGAGATATTTTCCGGAAATGAAGATTATTTTGTAAATATACCTAAAAGTGTTATGAATAAAGACTTAGATTACACAATAAATATTTATGCCGAATGTGAAACATATCCTGTTTTTTATGGAGTTGCTCCTAATGAAGGATTACAAGACCACGCAATTACATATAGTAAACTTGGTGGTTATAATGCACAAATGAATATAAAAGAAAAATTAAACAATTGTCAAATAAAGGTTGTTAAGTTAGACGAAGATACTGACAAACCTTTAAAGAATATAGAATTTACTCTATATTCAGAAGATCCTCACTTTAATTATACAATTTCAACAAACGAAGAAGGAATAGCTTACTTTGATAATCTATATCCAGGTAAGTATATTTTAAAAGAAAATAGCACAAATGAAGAATATTTTATAAATAGCCAAGAATATCCAATCGTCCTTGAAATAAATCAAACAAAAGAAATAACTGTAACTAATAAGCTGAAAACAGGAAAACTAAAAATAATTAAACTTGATAGCGAAACACATCTTCCTTTAAAAGGCGTTGAGTTTGAACTATTAGATTCTGATTATAACGTTATAGAAAAATTAGTTACAGACGAGAATGGTGAAACTTGTTCAATATCTTACCTCCCAAGTTATAATAAAAAATACTATATAAGAGAGACAAAAACACAAGAAAATTACAAGATTAATAAAGATTTAATCGAAATTGAATTAAGAGAAGAGGGTATAACAGAAAAAATAATAGAAAATAAAAAAGTGCCCGAGCCGGAACCAATACCTGAACCCGAGCCACAACCGGAACCAACGCCACTTCCTGAGCCTAAACCAATTCCAGAGCCAGAACCTGAGCCAGTTCCTGAACCAGAAATTGTTGTGAAAAAATTACCAAAGACCGGAATGTAAACTTAAATTGGATTTACAACATATTTATACCCAGAAGGAGTAGAATAAATATAATCTACTCCTTTTATTTGTATAGCAAGTTTATGGCAAAAAAACTTTACCACCCTACCTTGACAAGGATTGGAAAGTATGGTAAAATTAACAACTGTAAGCCGCATAAGTCAAGGTGTATAAAAGTTAATTAAGTTTAACTACCTAAGAGTTTAAGGTTAGCGAGTATACGAAAAGGGAGGTGTACATATAATGTACGCAATAATTGAAGCTTGTGGAAAGCAATACAAAGTAGCAGAGGGAGATGTTGTTTTCTTCGAAAAATTAGATACTGAAGAAGGTAAAAAAGTTACTTTTGATAAAGTAATATTAGTATCTGACGAAGGAAAAGTTAAAGTTGGAGCTCCTTATGTTAAAGGTGTAAAAGTAGAAGGTAAGGTAGTTTCTCACGGTAAAGGTAAGAAAATAATTGTCTACAAAATGAAACCTAAAAAGAATTATAGAAGAAAACAAGGTCATAGACAACCATATACCAAAGTAGAAATTACTTCTATAAAGACTGCTGCAACAAAATCAACAAAAACAGCAGAAGCAAAAGCTGAAACAAACAAAGAAAAAGTTGAAGCATAATTAAACAATAAATAAATTCAACGTACGAAGGGAGTGAATTTAAAGTGGCACATAAAAAAGGGCAAGGTAGTGTTAAGAACGGTAGAGACAGTGAGTCTAAACGTCTTGGTCTAAAAAGAGCTGACGGACAATTCGTTAAAGCTGGAAATATATTAATTAGACAAAGAGGAACACAAACACATCCAGGAAATAATGTTGGAATAGGTAGTGATGACACACTATACGCATTAGTAGATGGAACTGTTAAATTTGAGAGAAAGGGTAAAGACAAGAAACAAGTAAGCGTTTACCCAGTTGAAACAAAATAAATTCAAAAAAATCTAGACTAATTTTAAATTAGACTAGATTTTTTTTTAACTTTCCTATATAATAACACTTGTAATACAAATTGAATAATATATGGAAAAAAGAAAAGAGGAAACAGAAATGAGAAGATATTTTGGCACAGATGGGATAAGAAGAATTGCTAATACTGAATTAACACCAGAATTTGCGTTAAAAGTTGCAAAAGCAGGAGCATGCGTTTTATCTAAACATGCAAAACATACTCCTACAATATTGATAGGAAGGGATACAAGATTATCTGGTTGTTTATTAGAAAGTGCAATGACAGCTGGTTTTCTAAGTTATGGAGCAAATGTTAAGATATTAGGAGTTATGCCAACACCAGCAGTTGCATATTTAACAAGAAAGTTAGGAGCAGACGCAGGAGTTGTAATTTCAGCTTCACACAACACTTTTGAATTCAACGGAATAAAGTATTTTAGCAATAAAGGAACAAAAATATCAGATGAACTAGAAGAAGAAATAGAAGCTATACTAGATTCTGAAAAAATTAACGAACTAATAGCAGAACACAAAGAAATTGGAGTATATGACTTTGATACTGAATTGGAAGAAGAATATATCAACTTTTTTGCAGATATTTTTAAGGATAGATTAAATGCAAAAAATACAAGAAAATTTACAGTTGGAATAGATACTGCCAATGGAGCTACATATAAAGTTGCTGAAAAAATATTTACAAAACTAGGAATTAACTATAAAATAATTAACAATGAACCAAATGGAATAAACATAAACGAAAACTGTGGTTCTACGCATATGGAAAATTTAAAAGAATTTGTATTAAAAAATAAACTAGACTTAGGAATTGCCTATGATGGAGATGGCGACAGATGTCTAGCAATAGACGAAAAGGGAAATACAATTGATGGAGATGGAATACTTGCAATAATTTCCGATAAACTAAAAAAAGAAGGCAAATTGAAAAATAACACATTAGTAGCAACAGTTATGAGTAATTTAGGATTAAATAAATATTGCTTAGAACAAGGTATGAATATCAAACAAACCAAAGTTGGAGATAGATATGTACTTGAAGAAATGCTTAAAAATGACTATAATTTAGGTGGAGAGCAATCAGGGCATATAATATTCTTAGATTACAATCCAACAGGAGATGGGATTTTAACATCACTTATGCTTATGGAAGCCATATTAAACAGAGGAGTTCTAGCATCAGAAGCTGCAAGTTTAATAACAATATATCCACAGGTTTTAGTAAATGTTAAAGTTCAACAAGAAAAGAAATTAGATTATCAAAAAGATAAAGTTATAACAGATGCCATCGAAAAATTAGAAAAGGAAGAAGAAATAGGCAGAATTTTAATTAGACCTTCTGGAACAGAACCACTTGTAAGAGTTATGATAGAAGGTAAAAACGAAGAATATATTAACAAAAAAGCAAATGAACTTGCAGATCTTATAAAAGAAAGACTACAATAGCTTTTTTAGAATATAGAAAATAAGAAGAGGAGGTAAAGAGTAATGATTTTTAATTCAGCAGACCCAATCAATGTAATACTAATCTTAGCTGCAACTTTACTTTTAGTGTACTTAGGAAAAGAAACTAAAAACAGCAAAATTCCATTAGGAGTTTTAATTGTATTTTTAGGATTAATAATAATGCATGCAGTTCAATTTGTTGTACTATCTTCAACAGCAACACAAGACATTATAAATGTTCTAAGCACATCACTTGCAGTAGACTTTGGATTAATTATGGTTGCTTTCTTAGCTTACCTTTGGGTAGACGATATGGAAGCAAAAGTAAAAAATACAAAAGTTGTTAGCAATAGCTTAGACTGGTTTTGGAAAAAAGTTTAACAAAAATGAAAGAGGAATTTAAAAGTTCCTCTTTTAAAATTAAATGGAGGAAATAAAATGAATGAATATATGAAATTAGCAAAAGAAATGGCTGAAAATGGACATAGAAATGGAGAAGGTGGACCTTTTGGAGCTATTATTTTGGACAAAGCTGGAAATATTATTGCAAAAGGAAACAATAAAGTTATAATAAGCCACGATCCAACAGCTCATGCTGAGGTGGTTGCAATAAGAGAAGCTTCAAAAAAATTAGGTACATATGATTTATCAGGATGCACATTATACACATCATGTGAGCCTTGCCCAATGTGCTTATCTGCCATTATTTGGGCAAATATAAAAGAAGTATATTATGCTTGCACAAAAAAAGATGCAGCAAACATTGGATTTAGAGATGATGCTATATATGAATACTTAAAAGGAAATAACAAAGATTTAATTAATTTACATCATATTGATAGAAACGAATGTATTAGCGTTTTTGAAGAATATCAAAGAGAAAATAAGACAATTTATTAATTTGAAATTTGCTAAAATTACCTTTCCGTGGTATAATAAAAACATATTAGGCGAAAGCCATATGAAAGGAGTTTTTTATATATGAAACATTTTTTGCGGAATTTTTTAGTTTTGGCTTTGGTGGCTTTAGCTCTTCCTGTTTGTGCTGATGCACAAGAGGATATGGTTCCTAAAATTTTGCATTCCAAAGGACCTACGGTAGAGTGTTTCAAAATTGAAACAAATACTGTTGCCTTGGGCAAAGATTTTAAGGATTTAAAAGAAAATCTTATTAAGGAAAATCGCCTTAGAGATGCGGTAACTCAAATTTTTGAGGCTGATGGCAAGTGTTTGCAAACTGTATACCTGTTTGCAAGTGAAAATGAACTTGCAGAGGGTGAAGTAGCTTCTGAAAGTATTATTTATACCACCGATAACCCGGAATGGTACAAAGAAACAGAGGCTAGCCTTACAGTCGGAACTGACCATCCATATATGGTAAAAGAGTTCCACAATGAGTATCCGGATGGTAAAGTGTTGTATTCAGCTACTTTTCAAAGGGATATTGTAAAGGAAACCAAAAGCTTAGCAAAAAATACCGAAAAGGTAGAAATGACGGAGGAAAAACAAGAAAAAGCTTCTTAAAAACAAAAAATGAGGTAGTAGTATTTACTGCCTCATTTTATTTTTAGATATCCATTTGACTTCCAAGGAAACCTGCTGCTGACTGAATTACTTTTAATTCAACATCGCCCATTTTTGTATTTGCATCTTTTGATAATAGTATAATGCTTCCAATTGTGTCACCTTGTGAAACAATTGGATATACTACTTGTGAGTTAAATTTTCTATCTCTATTATCATTTTGAGTTATTGGAAGTGCTATTTCATTATTTTCAGAGCTTTTGTAGATTTCTTTATTGTCCATTACTTCTTCAAGTTCTTGACTTAAATTTTGACCAAAAAATTCTTTTTTAGGAGCTCCTGATACTGCAATAACTGAGTCTTTGTCTGTTATGCAAGCTATGTGTCCTGTTGTTTTTGCCAATGTTTCTGCATAACTAATTGCAAATTCTGATAATTCTCCAATTGGAGAATATTTTTTTAATATAACTTCACCATTTTTGTCTGTAAATATTTCTAATGGGTCGCCTTCTTTTATTCTTAATGTTTTCCTAATTTCCTTTGGAATAACAATTCTACCTAAATCATCAATTCTTCTTACTACACCTGTTGCTTTCAAAATTTTCCCTCCTTTTAAAATCTGTTTAAAATTAGTATTGTTATTTTTAGAAAAAATATACATACGATTGACAAAAAAATCAAAAAAACGCAGAATTTGACCAAAAAATGCACAATTTGTCTAATCAAAAAATATAATATACTATACAACTTAAAAGGAGGAGTTTTTAATGTATAGAAATTGTAATTGTAACTGCAATTGGATGAATAATAATTGCCAAAACGAAACATATGAAACACAATGTATGAATGTTTCAAATCAATATGAAAATTATTCAGATAATTGTATGTGTGGATTTGAAGAAGAAAGCTTATTTCCAGAAAATCCAATGTTTGGGCAAAGCTATGTGCCTTGGCAAAGAATGAACAAAACTTTTGTGCCAAGCGTAGGACTAAAAATGGGGACTATATTCCCTGAACTTGTAAGTCCATATTGCCCTGGACAGTCAATGGAAGAAATAAGATATATAGAAGAAGCCAATAACATAGGAAAGGGGTGCAATGGATAATGGAAGAAGAAAGATGTGAATGTAACAACCAAAGAGACGAAGTAAGAGAGAGAATGATGATGGAAATAAGAGAATTAAACTTTGCTGTAATAGAATTAGCATTATATTTAGACACTCAACCAGATGACCAAAGAGCTTTATGCCTACACAGAGAATATGCAAAACAGCTAAGAGATTTAAAAGATAAATATCAAAGAATGTATGGTCCATTAAGTATTTATTGTCCTTGCAATAAATGGAGATGGATAGAAGAACCATGGCCTTGGTGTAAAAAAAGAAGTTTTTACATATAATGGGAGAAAAATAAAGGAGGATTGTTGACGCCTTAGGAAAAATTTGATATAATTAATACGCTTAAAAAATTAGCTACAAATCTACATAAAAAATTAGGTAAAAATAAATTAAGGGGGAGAAAAATGAAAAGGAAAACTATTTTCAAAATCGTTTTTACACTACTTGTAACAATTGCAATCATTGCAGTTAGTGGTAATGTATTAGCAGCTAATGAGGAATGTACAATTTTAAAGAAAACAAATGAAGAATATGTAATTTATGTAAAAGCATCATTAGACCAAGAATTTGAGTTTGCATATACAAACAAAGTCCTAGAAAATGATGAAGAATTAGATTACATAAAGAGTGCAAAAGACTCTGAAAATGGAACAGCAATAGCATATGTTGATTCAAATCTTTATACTAAATATTTTAAAGATGCTGAAAATACATATTTATGGGCAAAAAGAGGAACAGAATATTTAGCAAAAGGAATAAAAATTGATTTATCAAAAGCTGTTTCAGAAGATATGGTTGCATTTGTAAAAAATACGACTAAAAGAATTGCTGTAAATACTGAAAAGAAAGACAAAGTTGTTACAGAAAAAGACGGAATAAAATACACAACAACAACAGGGAAAATAGAAATAACAGCTGATAGCAAATTACAATATGCTTATGTAATGGTAAATGTTACAAATTCAAAAGAATATGAAGATTTAGTAGCGCTTGCAGAAAAAATTAACAATATGGAAACAGAAATCAATGTAACCAAAATAGAAAATAGCAAAAAATTTTATGATTTATATGAGAAACTATTATCAGAAGTAGATAATAAAGCTTGGGTAAATGTAGAAAATATGCAAATACCTCAACCAAAAGAGTCAAAAACAGGCGACAAATATGTTGTATGGATTATACAAAAAAATGGAAATAATACAACATCTGATATTCAAATTATGACCTGCTATAATGAAGAAAACAAAGAATATATAAAAGAAGATAAAGTAATCAAAACAACATCAAAACTTCCTATTACATATGATAGCATTGGACTATTTGTAGTACTTGGAATTGCAGTGATGCTATTTACAGTAGTATTAGTAGTAAGAAATAAAAGCAAAAAAGAATCAAAATAAAACATATTTCTAATTTAGGGGGATATGTATGAAAAAAAGAATTTTAGATGTAATACTATTGATAATAGGAATTGTAATAATTGTTACTATAATTTTAATTGCTACAAAATATATAGGAAATTTCAAAAATGAAAAAGAAATGACAAATATAGTAGAACAAATAAAAAGCACAAATGTAGAGTTGCCTAATAATAATGAAATAGATATAGAAACAAATAATACAGAAGCGGAAGTTGAAATAGATGGATACAAAGTGCTAGGAATAATAAGAATTCCTAAAATAGACTTAGAATATCCAATATTAAATGAAACTAACAAAACTTCAATGAAAAAATCCATAACAAAGTTCTGGGGACCAAACTTAAACACAGTTGGAAATCTAACTTTGGCAGGACACAACAATAAAGACGGAACAATGTTTGGAAAAGTAAAAAAACTAAACATAGGCGATATCATAGAAATAGAAGACTTATATAAAAACACCGTAAAATATGAGATATTTGATATGTATGTTATAAATCCAAATGATGTATCTTGTGTTGAATCGGTAGACGAGAATGCAAAAGAAGTAACATTGATAACTTGCACGAACGGAAATAAAAACAGATTGATTACAAAGGCAAGAAAAATATAAAAATGGGGGAGGAAAAAATGAAAGCGAACAGAAAAACCATTGCTATAATAATAGCAACATTAGTATTAGTAGCCGCTGCAACAACAGGCATAGTTATGTACTTAAATGATGATGGAACATCAAGAGCTGGTTTTGACGAAAATGAACCAAGCATATCAGATGTTAATACTAATCCAGGACCAACAGAAGAAAATAATCAAGGAGAAAATGATGGAAATACAGAAAATCCAGCAAACAACAACGAGCCAGGTAATTTACCAGAAGCTGGCGAGAACGAAAATCAAGGTAAAACAGCAAATAGAGGTGGAACAACAGGAGCAAATACAAACCAAGGAACAATAACTACAACAAGTAATGCAAATGTACCAAATCAAGAATATGTAACAGAAAGAGTAGAAGAAGTAGAAAGACAAATAACAGAAGACCTATTAGTAGGTTGGACACCACTTAGCATAACAAGTGCATATTCAACAAACGGAATTGGAATTTACAAACCAGACTTAGAAATAGTTAAAGTAGCAAGTACAACAGACGGAAACAATTCAGTAACAGCAGGAGATGCTTTAACATATGCAATGGCAGTAAAAAATAATGGAAACGAGGATATAACAGGATTAACAATATCTGACGTAATTCCAGAACAAACAACATTTATAGAAGGCACAATATATGGAGATGGTACATACAACAAAGAATTAAATAAAATAGTATGGAAAGTTGACGTAAAAGCTGGAGAAGTAGTTGCAGTAGGTTTTGCCGTAACTGTAAACGAAAATGCAACAGGAGCAATCAAAAATGTTGGAACAATAGACGGAAAAAATACAGAAGAAGTAGTAAATCCAGTTATAACATCAGAAAAATTAGCAGAAGTTTATAGAGATAAACAACCAATCGAAGGACCTGCAAATATAGGAGACCAAATAAAATACACAATAGTTGCTAAAAATACAGGAGATGTAGACGCAACAGTAGTTATGAAAGATACTATACCAGCAAACACAGAATTAGTATCACCAATAGAAGTTGCCGGAGAAGAAATAGACGAAGCAACAATGAATGTGGGAAAAAATGTAACAGTACCAGCAGGAGAAACAGTAGAACTAACATTTACAGTAGAAATAAAAGCAATAGAAGGAAGCATCAAAAACATAGCAACAGTAGGGACAACAATACCAGACACAGAAACAAAAACAGCAAACTTAGAAATGACCAAAACAGTTAGCGACAAAATAAACGGAGAATATAGCAAAAACGTAACACTAAAAGTAGGCGAAACAGCATACTTCAAAATCGAATTAAACAATACTGGAAGTGAAGACTTAGAAGTTACAATGACAGACATAATGAATGACACAGACATCCAACTATACGACGGAGACAAAGCAATAGCACAAACAGTAACAGTACCAGCCGGAACAACAAAAACACTAACAGCAACATACAAAATGCAACAAGAAGACATAGATAACCAACAACGACTAAAAAATACAGCAACAGCTACAACACCAGTAACTCCAGGCAACGAAGACACCGCAGAAGTAACACCAGAAAAAGCAGAACCAGGAATAAAAGTAGAGAAAACAACAGTATCTGTAACATCAAATGGAATAACAACAGATGTAGTAAATGGTAAAGCACCAATGGTAAGAGCCGGAGACGTAATAACATACACAATAACAGTTACAAACACAGGAAACACAACACTAAAAGATATTAAAGTAATTGATACAACATTAGATGTAAATTATGACAACACAACAATAAAAGCCGGAACACCAATTGATACAATATCAAGCCTAGCACCAAAGGATCATAAAACATATACTGTAACATATACCGTAACACAAGACGATATTGAAACCAAAACACAAATAGAAAACGCTGCAACAGCAACTGGCAGTGAAGAAGTTCCATCAACACCAGTTCTAGTAAATCCAAATGTAACAGTAAGTGGAGAAAAGACATGGAATGACTATAATGAGCAAGAACAAAAAAGACCAGTAAGCATTACAGTAAAAGTAATGAATGGAGATAAGGAAGTAGAGACAATAGAAGTAAAACCAGATGCAAATGGAAACTGGAAATATACATCAAAAGCATTACCAAAATATGATGAAAATAATAATGTAATAAAATATGCTGTAATAGAAGAAGCAGTAGAAGGATATACACCAAGTTATGCAGAAGTAAAAGGAATAGGAACAGCCAACATAACAGCAAACATAACAAACACATTAAACAGAGTACCAACAGTAACAGTAAGTGGAACGAAACATTGGGAAGATGAAGAAGATCAAGATGGCATAAGACCAGATAATATTACAATTGCAGTAATTTCCAGTGATAAAACAGATAAAACTGAAAGATTGCAAACAATAGGTAAAAAAGATGACGTAACATATAATTGGACATATAGATTTACTGGATTACCAAAATATGATGCAAATAATCAAGAAATACAATATTCTGTAACAGAAACTGGAATAGATGAAAAATATTATACTTCAACACCTGCAACTGTTCGTAAAGAAAACGGAAACTTTATAGCTGATATAACAAATAAACATACACCAGCTACAATCAGTTTAATTGCAACAAAACATTGGGAAGATGCAAGCAATCAAGATGGATTTAGACCAACAACAATTAAAATAAAAGTAATGGAAGTAACGGATGAACAAAATATTAAGGTAAAGGAAGAAACATTTACTGGAACTGGAAATGACTGGACATATGAATTTAAAGAATTGCCAAAATATAAAAATGGAAATCAAATTAATTATACAATAGTAGAAGAAATTACAACAAATAAATATAAAGCAAGTAATCCAACAATTACAGTAGATCCAACAACAGGAAACATAACAGCAGAAATAACAAATACACATATACCAGAAACTGTTAATATATCAGGAACTAAAACTTGGGTAAATGATAATGAAGCACAAAGACCAGAAAGTATAACAGTAAACTTATTAGAAGATGGAACAACAGTAAACTCAACAGAAGTAACTGAAAATAAGGATGGAAAATGGGTATATGAATTTAAGGATTTACCAAAATATAAAAATGGAACTGAGATTAAATATACAGTAAAAGAAGATGCTGTTGCAAGATATGAAACAACATATTCTGGATATGATATTATAAATACTTTAAAACCATTGGACTTAACAACAAAAAAGATAACATCAACAAAAGGAGGAACGGTAGCACCGGGAGAAGAAATAACATATACAATTTCAATAAAGAACAATTCAAATGAAGCTACTGGAACATTTAATGTTAAAGACTCAGTACCTGTTGGAACGACATTAAAAACTGAAGAAAATCCAGCATACACATTATCAGTTGAAAATAATGTAACATGGTTAACATGGAATGTTTCATTGAAAGCAAATGCTTCAACAACAGTATCATTTACAGTAATAGTTGATATGACTTTAAATGATGGAGATAAAATAAAAAATAAAGCAATAGTAGACGAAAAAGATACAAACGAAGTTATAGATACTGTAAAAAATATTGTTAGAACAGTAAATGTAAAAGAACACGGAAATTCAATTTCAAAAACAAATATAGTAATAGTATTAGATTTATCATCTAGTATGACAGAAAATAAGAGCAATAGATTAGCTAATGCTAAAACAGCTGCAAAGGAATTTATAGATAGTATTTATACCAGTAAGGCAGTTTCAGGGGTAAATATTGAAGTAATAACATTTAACACAAGAGATGCTATTGAGAAGAAGAACGTTGAATCAGAAGAATGTACCAGAAGCAAAAATCCAGACCATTATGATAAAGTAGGAGGATTCTTTGGATATTATGATTATGAACATAAAAGTTCAGGAACATCATGCGAACAACATGGAAATAGATGGTATACTAAATATGTAGAAAAAACTGAAATAGTTCCATATTCAGGAACAAAAGTGCTAGAAATAGAAGGCGTTGCAGGAAATGTAGCAAAGAATTATGATGGTGCACAAAAAATTAAGAACGCAATAGAGGCAATCGAAATTCCTGATGATTACAAAGAAGGCGGATTTGGAACTCATATGTATGCAGCATTACAATTGGCAAATACAGAAATTGGTAAATTAAAAGATGCATATAAAAATAATGATAATGCGGTAGTATTCTTAGGAGATGGAAAGCCATATAGAAGTAATAATTATCCTGAATATGCTGATAATACAGATGCAAACATTAAATCAGAAGCATCAAAGATAAGAGGAAAGGCAACATTATATGCTATTAGATATGCAGAAGATGTGGCATTGCTAAAAGATATTAACAATGGAGGTATTGCATCAGAAGGAAGTTCATTTGCATCAACAAATTTAAATGAATTAAAGAATAATTTTCAAGCTATAAAGAATAAGGCACAAGATAGAGAAATTAAAATAAATAGTGATAATGGTTACATAACAACTATTAATCCAACAGGTTTAATAGTATCTGATAAAAAACCAGTAAGGATAAGAAAGAATGGAACCGTTATTGCAACATATACATCATTAGAGGATTTAAATAATAGTGGATTAATAACGTATGATGCAACTACAAAAGAAATAAAATGGAATGTAAGAGGTTATGCAAAAACAGACAAACTTGAAATTGAATACTATGTAAATTAATTAATGAATAATTGATTACAAATAAAAAACCAACTATGTATGATAATATATAGTTGGTTTTTGCATATAAAAAATAGAAAGCGATTTAGTTTTGCTAAATCGCTTATATATATTAAACAAAAAAGGTATTAACTAATTTTATTGCCGTAATAAGGCTTGTACCAACTTTATTAGAATTGATATATAAATTTTAAACTTATAAAATTAAAGTTAGAAAATTAAGTTTAAAATATTTAATGCAAATACTGCAAATACAACTTTTAAAGAAACTCTTGCACTTGCTTGTGCAACTTGATTTGCTAACATTAATCTATGTTCTTTTCTAACTGTTAAAGCTAAGCTATTATCTACAATATTCATATTTTTCATAATAATCACATCCTATTTTTTCCCTTGTATATTAACAATTTTGCTTCCGTTTTTATCTAGATAAAAAATGGTATAATATCGCCACTTTATAATACTATTGTAGCACATTCAATCGAAAAAAGCAAGTTTTTTTCGAAAAAATTTTTTATTATAAATTTTTAATAAAATTGTTAATTAGGGAATATTTATAATTAAGTAAAAGTGGGTGATATTTTGGAAAAAAATAACATACAAGAAGAATACTCCGAAAACCGGAAAGACACTGCAAGAGCTTATTATAGACTGGCTAAATTCTAATTAAGGGGAAATATATGGTAGGGATTTATGCAAGACTATCCAGAGATGATGGAACTAACAATGTATCTGAGAGTATAGAAAATCAGATAAAATTTTTAAAATCTTATGCACAAGAAAAAAATTTGGAAATTACAAAAATTTATATTGATGATGGATATACTGGCACTAATTTTAATAGACCTCGGTTTCAAACAGATGCTAGCAGATATTGAAAATGAAAAGATAAATACTATAATTACGAAAGATTTATCAAGACTTGGTAGAGATTACATAGATACAGGGTATTATATAGAGAAATATTTCCCAATGCGAAAAATTAGATATATAGCGGTAAATGACGGGGTAGATACTATTGACGAGCAAAATTCAAATAATGAAATAACGCCTTTTAAGGCTGTAATAAATGATTTGTACGCAAAAGATATTTCTAAAAAAGTAAAAACTGCATTATTAACAAAAGCTATGAATGGCGAAAGCATAAAACCATTTGCCCCATATGGATATAAAAAAGATGGGAAAAATCGAATTATAATTGACGAAAATGTCGCAGAAAATGTTAAGAAAATATATCAGATGTATTTAAGTGGTAGTAGCAAAAAAGAAATTTGCAATTACTTAAATACCAACAATATTATAACACCACTTATGTACAAAATGCAATATACAAATTATAAAAATCCAAATAATGTAAGCAAAGAATGGTGCATAAGTACAATTACCAATATTTTGAAAGATAGAATGTATATAGGAGATTTGGTTCAGCACAAATATTCTAGTATCAATTACAAAATAAAGAAAGTGGTAAAGCTGGAACAGAGCAAGAATATTATAATAAAGAATAATCATAAGGCCATAATAAAAAAAGAGGACTTTGAAAAGGTTAGCCAAATGTTAAAAGGAAAATCGAATGAATGCAAGCGAGAAAGTAAAAGCTCTCATATTTTAACAGGAATTGTTTTTTGCCAGAAATGTGGTGCTAGGATTGCATATACCAAAAATCATGGAAGTAGTTTTAAAATAATATGCTCTAATTATAAGAAAAACGGCAAAAGGGCTTGCGATAATATTTATATAGAAGAACAGGAAATTTTAAATTGTATAAAACAAAAAATTATTGAAAATGTGAAAAAACGACACTTGGAACATATTATAATAGGTAGGCAAAATAAGTGTAAGGAAGAAATTGAAAAATTGAATTTACAAAAAATAAAGAACATAAATGCCATAAAACAAATATATACAGACATAGCTAATAATGAAATTGAAAAGTTCTTAGGCAAGCAGATTATAGCGGAATATGTGAAGGAAAACGAGAATATTGAAATAAAAATAGAACAATATCAAAGTAAAATAAAAGAAAGAAAAGTGAATGTGATTAAACAAATAGAAGAAGCAGATGGCGAAAAGTTGAGAAGACTGATTTTTATGGTAATAAAAAGAGTTGAGCTATCAAAAAGCAATATGAAAATCCAGTACAATTTTGAAAATTACTTCTAATTTAAAAAGAACCATGGCCTTGGGAAAGGGGGAATTATTAATGTGGACTTATCAAAAAGCCTTAGAATATCCAATAAATATAAAATGTAAAAATCCAATGCTTGCAAAATTTATAATATCACAATACGGTGGACCAGACGGAGAATTAGGAGCAGCACTAAGATATTTATCACAAAGATTTGGAATGCCAGATGAAAACGCCAAAGCAACATTAAACGACATTGGAACCGAAGAATTAGCACACCTAGAAATGGTAGGAACGATAGTGCATCAATTAACCAAAGATGCTAGCATCGACGAAATAAAAGCAGCAGGTCTTGGAGCATATTATACAGACCACGGCTTGGACGTATACCCTCAATCAGCAGCAGGAGTACCTTTCAGTGCATCCGTTCTAGCCTGCAAAGGAGATCCGATTGCCAACTTACAAGAAGACCTAGCAGCAGAACAAAAAGCTAGAGCAACCTACGAAAAACTAATAGACTTATGTGCCGACGACCCAGATGTAATAGATCCACTAAAATTTTTACGAGAAAGAGAAGTAGTACACTTCCAAAGATTCGGCGAAGCACTAAGAGGGGTACAAGACAAACTTGCTCAAAGGAAATTTTATATGAACAATAATATGCAAAATAATTGCGGATGTGGAAGATAGAAAAAAATGAGTTTCTAAAATAAAATAAATATATCACTATTTTAGCATAAAATTTGAAAAAAGTCTAATAATAAATATATATAAATTATATATACTAAACAAATAAAAATGAAGAAAAAAAGCCTAAATTGGATTTAATTGCATATAATCGGGAAAAAATGATTTGATTTATTCTATGAGTATATGGTATTATAAATACAACAAATAAATAAGTTAATAATTTTCCCTGCAGAGTGCGTGATTGCTGAAATTTTAGAACCAACAAATTTAAAACGGGAGCCCCATCTCTGGATATGGCGTGTAGGCTTAAATTTATTTAAGAAACCCATAAATATCAAGGAAGGCACCCACCTGTGAAAGCAGGTCCTTAAAATTTCTTCACTGAACGGCTATTAGCGGGGGTTTATTTTGGTAAAAATGAATATATAATTTATAATATCTTGGGGGCTGGTTACAAATAAGTTGTAGCTAGTTCCCTTGATTTTTTTGTTTATAGATGTTAAAATTATTGGGAAAGAGAGAAAAAATGAGAATAAACGAGTTATTAGAAATAGGAATAGAAAAATTAAAAACAAGTCAAATAAAAGAACCAATTTCAATTGCTAGAAGGATTATGTGTTTTGTGCTAAAAAAAGACAAAATATATTTAGTTACAAACGGAAATGAAGAAGTAGAGCAAAGCACGAAAACAGAGTTTTTAGAAGCTATTTCAAAAATTCAAAAACATATTCCAATCCAGTACATAACAAAAAAACAAGAATTTATGAAAATGGATTTTTATGTTGACGAAAATGTATTAATACCTCAGCCAGATACCGAAATTGTGGTAGAGGAAGCTATTGATATTATAAATAGGAACAAATTAAGCAAAGTATTAGATATGTGTACAGGAAGCGGAATTTTAGCTATTAGCATTGCTAAATATACAGATGCAAGCAAGATAACAGCGGTAGATATAAGCGAAAAAGCTTTGGAAGTAGCTGAAAAAAATGCAATTTCAAATGATGTGAACACAAAAATCAAATTTATAAAATCAGATATGTTTAAAAATATAAGCGAAAAATTTGATTTAATTATATCTAATCCACCATACATAAGAACAGATGTAATTAAAACATTATCAGAAGAAGTAAAAAATGAACCTATTCTAGCACTAGATGGTGGAATAAAGGGATTAGACTTTTACAATATAATTGCTGAAAATGCAAAAAAATATTTAAATGAAAATGGATATTTGGTGTTAGAAATAGGTTATGATCAAAAAACAGAAGTAGTCAATTTGCTAGAAGCACAGGAATATTCAGAAATTAGAGTAATAAAAGATATGGGTGGAAATGATAGAGTTATAGTTTGTAAAAATTTAATTAAAAAGTAGGTAATATAATGTCTTTTTCGAGTGAGATAAAAAAAGAATTAAGCAATTTGAATAATTTAAACAACAAAGAACAGGTAAAAGCTGAAATAAATCGGCTATATGCTTGGTAGCAATTATTCAGAAAATGGTACAAAATCTAAAATTGTTACAGAAAACGAGGATAATGTACATAGATTAAGCAAATTGCTGGCAAATGTGAATATTACATATAACATAGAAAAAAAAGGAAAAGCCTTTGCTATCAATTGGAGCATGGAAAATAGAGATGAAATTGTAGATATTGATATAGAAAAAGAAGATATGCAAAAAGCCATTGTGAGAGGGGCTTTTATGGCATCTGGTTCGATAAATAATCCGAATAAGAAGTATCATTTAGAAATAGTTTTTAATACAAAAGAAAATGCCAAATATATTTTTTATATTATAGAAAGTTTTAAAATAGATTGCAAAGTAATCAAACGAAAAGACAGATACTCTTTATACATAAAAGATGGAGAAGAAATCTCCAAATTACTTGCTTTAATTGGTGCTGGAAAATCTGTAATGAATTATGAAGAAATACGAATTGTAAGAGAAATGAGAAGCAATGTAAACCGAATTGTGAATTGTGAAACAGCCAATATAAATAAAACAATAAATGTAGCAGTTGCACAAATTGCGGACATCAATTACTTGAAAGAAAAGAACAAATTTGAGGAGTTACCTAGCAACTTAAAGGAAATTGCAAAAATAAGAGTGCAAAATCCAGAAAGCAGTTTAGTGGAACTTGGAAAATTGCTAGAAAAACCAATTGGAAAATCTGGTGTAAATCATAGATTAAAAAAACTGCAAGAAATAGCAAACGAATTAAGAGAGGGAGAAAAATGAAGCAAATAGGAATATATGTGCACATACCATTTTGTCAGAAAAAATGCAATTATTGTGATTTTGTATCATATTCAAATAAAGAAGAATTTATCAAAGACTATGTAGATAGTGTATGTACAGAGATAAAAGAAGTTGGACAAGAGGTAAAACAAAATATACAGGATAAAAGGATAGATGATTTAGAGGTTAAAACAATTTATATAGGAGGAGGAACACCATCATATATAGACAGCAAGTATATAGAAGAAATTGTAAGAAAAATCAAAGAGAATTTTACAATTGTAAAAAATGCTGAAATTACAATTGAAATAAATCCAGGAACTATAACAAATGAAAAAGCACTATGCTACAAAAATATAGGAATAAATAGAGTGAGCCTTGGCTTGCAAAGTGCCAATAGTGAACTTTTGAAAATGTTAGGTAGAATACATAATTTAGAACAATTTGAAGAAGCGTATAATTTAATAAAAAATGCTGGTTTTGAAAATATAAATATAGATTTTATGATAGGGTTGCCTAACCAAACAATGCAAGACATAGAGGATATGCTTAAATATATAGAGAACTTAAAACCAAACCATATTTCCGTATATTCACTAATAGTAGAAGAAAATACACAAATAGAAAAGCAAATAAGTAGTGGGAAGCTAGAATTACCAAAGGATGAGCTTGAAAGAGAAATGTATTGGAAAGTAAGGAATGAGTTAGAAAGATTAGGCTACAAGCATTATGAAATATCTAATTTCGCATTAAATGGTTACGAGTCTAAGCATAACATGGACTGTTGGGAGCAAAAAGAGTATATGGGATTTGGGGTAGCAGCACATTCGTATATGGACAGAGCTAGATTTTCTAATATTGAAAGTGTTGAAGAATATATTGAGAATATGAAAAATGGCAAGTCTGAGAATAATTTTGTATTTCACGAAAAACAAGATAAAGTGGCTCAAATGAAGGAATATATGATACTTGGACTTAGAAAAATAGACGGAATTAATTGCAGTATATTTGAGGCAAGGTTTGATAAAGATGTTTTTGATGTTTTTGAGGAAGAAATAGAAAAATTATTAAGTGAAGATTTGATTGTTTTAGAAGATGGAAGAATTAAATTGAGCAATAAAGGAATAGATTTGGCAAATCTCGTTTGGGAGGAGTTTATATAGTTTAAAAGACTTGTGGGGGCAAGAAAGGAATATATGAATAGTAATTTATATTGGATATGGCTTTCTAAAATAAAGATTAGTGCTATATCTAAAAAAAGACTTATGGAAAAGTACAAGGTTCCCGCAAATATTTGGAACTTGAAAGAGATCGAGCTTAACGAAATTGTAAGCAGTAGTGAAGTAAAAGAGGTGTTAAATCCGAAGTATAGGCAGAATTTAGAAGGAGAATGGGAGTTTATTAAGAAGTATAATATTCAAATTGTGAATTATTTGCATAAGTATTATCCGGAAAATTTGAAGAATATTTATGATATGCCGGTGGTATTTTATGCTATTGGAAATTTGGAGAGATTGAGGAAGAAGTCTGTTGCCATAGTTGGTGCAAGGCAATGTTCGGAGTATGGAAGGCATGTGGCAAGAGAACTTGCTAAGAATATTGCTGGAAATAATGTGAATGTAGTAAGCGGACTGGCAATTGGGATTGATTCTGAGGCACATATTGGAGCTGGTGGAAATACAATTGCTGTGCTGGGAAGTGGGATAAATGTGATATATCCTAATGATAATATTGGCTTGGCGAAGGATATTATTCGCAAAGGTGGGGTGATTATATCAGAATATCCTATTGGAAAAAAACCAGAAAGATTGAATTTCCCAAACAGAAATAGGCTAATTAGTGGGTTAGCAGAAGCAGTTATTGTAGTAGAGGCAGGAGAAAGAAGCGGAAGCCTAATTACAGCCGATTTCGCCCTAGAACAAGGCAAAGAAGTGTATGCAGTTCCCGGTAATATCACAAGCACTACTTCGGCAGGGACTAATCAACTAATTTATGATGGGGCTATGCCGATTGTTAGTTTGAAGTGCTTCATAGGGGACGTTTCTTTTTGAGTCATTTTGACTCATTGGGGACATATCTTGTTTTCTCTTATACCACAGGACGAAAAATAAAACTTTTGTTTGACTTTTGCGAAATTGTGTGATATAGTTATAAAAAATAATTTTGGGAGTGATTTTGATGGGTAAGAAAAAGAATCCGAATGAGTTGAATAAGAGAGAGAAAGCTATTATGAAGTTTATAGAGAAACAAATTGTTGCTAATGGTTATCCACCTTCTGTTAGGGAGATTGGGAAGGCTGTGGGGTTGAAGTCTACGGCTACTGTTCATGGGTATTTGGCTAAGTTGCAGGAGAAGGGGTATATTAAGAAGGAACAACAGAAAGGTAGAACTTTAAAATTGTTGAAGGGCGGATTGGCTGAGAATCAACCTAGTGAGAAACCTGTGTATTCTGGTAAAGAGTTGGTTGATGTGCCGGTTATTGGTAAAATTACTGCTGGGGCTCCTATTTTGGCAGTGGAGAATGTTACTGATACATTTCCTATTCCTATTGATTTTGTTGGTAATAGTGAGAGTTTTATGCTTACTGTTAGAGGAGAGAGTATGATTGAGGCTGGTATTTTGGATGGAGATTATATTTTGGTTAAGAAACAAAATACTGCTGAAAATGGAGAAATTGTTGTTGCTTTGATTGAGGATGAGGCAACTGTTAAGACTTTTTATAAAGAGAAAGATCATATAAGATTACAACCAGAGAATTCTACTATGGATCCTATAATTGTGCCTGATTGTAAGATTTTGGGTAAGGTTGCTGGTGTGTTTAGAAAAATTTAAGTTATGAGATAAAAAAAAAAGGTGTTTTCTGTATTGAAAACACCTTTTTCTTAATCTAACTAGCAGCAACTTCTGTTACCACCACCGCAACAACAGCAGATTAAGATAAGAAGTATTATAATCCAGATGCAATCATCTCCAAAACCGAATCCGCATCCTCCACAGTTTCTACTCTCTGGCATTCTAAAACCCCCCTTTCGAAATAAGTACTTAAATGCTTTACATAAGGTTAATACCTAATAGCTAGCAGCAACCTCTGTTACCGCAACCACAGAAAAGAAGTAAAAATAGAATAATGAACCAAAGAATTTCATCATTACAGCAACATCCCATAGCGCAAATACCTCCTTGTAAAGATTTCTTTTTTGTTTCCTTAGTATGTTATATAATATTCTTGATGGGGAAATGTGTGAATGTCCAAATAAAATTCCTATCCTACACATATGCCGTACTAGGTAGCCTAATAGTAGCTCTATTTGTAAACAGCAGACTAGCTAAGAAAGTAAAATCAATTGATATGGTAAGTAGTTTGAAGGGAAATAAGAATGAAAATTTGTCATAATATATATATTGATTTTTTGATGTTAATGTGATATTGTATGTGTGATGAAGAAATAGAAAAACAGAGGAGTAAAAGAAAAATGAATAAAAAAACGGCTGAAAGCCTTGTGGGAGTACACACACACACACACATCTTTATTAGTGAATAAAAGGAAAAAATTAAATATAGAGAAAGCACATAGACTTAGTATTTTATACTAGGTTTATGTGCTTTTGTTTGCTTCATAGGGGACGTTTCCTTTTGAGTCATTTTGACTCATTGGGGACATATCTTTATATTTTAATCTTTTGCTTAGAAAATTGGGAGAACTTTTAGAGAAAAATAGGAGGTATAGTAAATGAGAGAAAATAAGAGTGGAATAACGTTGATTGCGTTGATAATTAGTATAATTGTGTTGGTTATATTGGCAGGAGTGGCAATAAATACGCTATATGGAGAAAATGGGATAATAACTACAACGCAGGATGTGGCCGTATTAAGTAATATAAAATCGTTGGAGGAAAGTATTGATTTATATAAAATTGGTAAGAATTTGGAGGGAAAAATTGAGGAAGATAGTTATCCGATAGCTTTAAATGAAGATGGAAGTAGAATCACTCTAAGCCAAATGAGAGATATTAGTGAATTAGAAAGTTTAGCAGATGAAGTAAAATATGCATTGTTAAATTTGACAGCTGAAAAGGGAACGACCAATATACCAACATTTGACCAAATAGATTATAATAAATTTTATAAACTGGATTATACTAAATTAAATATAAGCCAAGAAGAAGCAAAAAATTTAGTAATATACGTAGATGGAGATAATTACAAAGTAATAAATTTAGCAGGAGTGAAATATAAGAAAAACAATATATATGTAATAATACCATTAAATAATGAATCAGAACCAGAATATATAACCGTAGCCAATAACACATATAAGTTATATGGAGATGGAACATTAAAGGTATTAGGAGAAAAGACTGTAAATTCAGGATACACAAGTAGCGAAGTAAATACAATAAACAATAGTTGGGACGAGTTTGATTTAAAGGCAATAAATGAAAAATTCAATAATAGAATGAATTTGCCAGAAACACTAACTAACGACTGGTATGCAAGCCACGTATATTTTAGCACCGGAACAGTATATGTAATAGATCAAAACAACGACTTATGGGCGTGGGGAGCAAATGGATACAATAAACTTGGTTTGGGCCATTCATTTTTAGTAGTTGAGCCAACAAAAATTTTAGAAAAAAGATGCGAAGGAAAAGAAGATGTAAAAGCAAGCAAAGTATGGGCAGGGATATATAATACGTTTATAGTAGATACAGACGGAACTTTATGGGTTTGTGGAACAAATAGTTCTGGAACATTAGGTCAAAGCAATTATAAAAATTATTCCAAATGGGTAAAAGTAGATTACATAAATGGAAACGAGATAAAAGAAATACAAGTATCTTTTGCTACTTCTCAAAGTGCTGCTATAATAAAAATGAAAGATGGAAGTGTTTATGTTAGTGGGTGGGGAATAGGATTTGGATTAAAAGAGAGCTATATAAATAAATTTACGAAAGCTGAGGAATATGATAATTTAAAACAAATAGAAATCTCAGGAACGAAGACATATTATTTAAACCAGTCTAATATTTTATATGTTGTAGGTTGGGGAGTACAGACTAATATGAGTAATGGCACTCTTGACAATGCTGTAAAGATTTCAGAAAAAGTAAAGGAAATAAGCTCAACATATGGAGGATATATACTATTTATCAATGAAGATAATGAACTGTATTTATATAATTATACTGGAACATTGGTTAAAATAAATGGAATCAATATAAATGATACGACTATATTATTAAATGGACACTCACTAATAAATAATGGAGATTATTATAAAATTAATGATAATGGTAGTGTTGAAAAGGAAAATAATATTACTAATATAGAACCATATTATAATAAAAACGATGAATATAGATTTTTAGGAAATCGTTCAATGAGTGTGAGAACAGATAATAAAAAGATTTTTATACAAAAAAAGCCAGATATAACAAAAATAGGCGAAAAATCGAATTACAATTTAAGGAAAGTATTTAAGGATGTTATATTTGTACAAGGAAAAGGAAACTATATAAGTATAGTTGATAGGAACGGAAAAATTTATGAAAGTATAACAAGTAAAGCAAATACAACAATAGATAGTGCAAGAAAAATAATAGCATCATCTAGATCAAAATATATAATAAAAAGTGATGGAACATTATGGGCAAAAGGACACGGAAATACTGGAATGTGGGGAATATATGATAATAAGGATAATTATGTACAAATTACAAAAGATGGAACAAACAATTTTACAAATATAAAGGACATATATACATCTAAAAATGGAGCTAATGCAATATTTATAACAGATGATAACAAAATATATTGGGCAGGTTCAGATACTATGATAAGTTTGCCACAAGTTAAAGGCGATTACGTAATAGTAGGTTCTGGAAGAATAACAAATTATCCAAAAGAAGTAACAAGTACAGTTATAGAACAAATAAGAAATAAGATAAAAGACATAGAGTATTCTTTTGTTAATGATGGAGGAATATATGGAAGCAATACTTTAATATTAACAGAAGATGGGAGTCTATATACAATGGCCAATAATAAAAATATGTCTGGAAACAATAGCTTGAAATATAATGATTCTGGTGATTTTACTGAACTTATAATAAAAGAAGGAACAACAGTAAAACAAGTATTAACAGAAGATGGATTTAGCTTAGCCCTATTATCCAACGGAGAAGTCTACGGTTGGGGCTACAATACTTATGGAATTCTAGGGCCAAACTATGAAGTAGGAGGCATATACCCAACCCCAGTAAAAATAGAAGGATTGCCAGCTAATATTCGATATATGAGCCTAGGCAACGGATTTGCAATATTTGCAAGCAAAAGTGGCGAAGTATATGGAATAGGCAAAAATGACTATGGTCAACTTGGTACAGGTGACAGCATAGGCAGAACTGAATTTGTGAGATGCACCAAATTGGAGGAATAACTTACAAATAAAAAAGTATTCAAATAAAGGAAGAAAAATTTTAATATTTGAATACTTTATTTTTTGTATATATAAAATTATTGGAAATTTATAGAAAAAGCTTCAAAAAGTATTTACATTTAAGAGAAAATGTAGTATCATAATTAAAATTACCGACAAGGAACTATCAAATAATTTATTAAAAACTAAGCAACTTAGGAATAGACAAAAATAAAAATAGGCTATTTCAAGCCAATGAAATCAAATTTAAAAATAAAATATCACTATACTAATTTATATAATTGAAGGTACTTTATACTGTGGGACAAGTATTGCGAAAAGTATTGAAGTACAGTTATATTCAGTAGTATAATGAAAGGAGCAAATATTGAAAGAGCAAGTAGATGAAACACCTAAAAACGATATTATGTTTAAAGAAATATTTAGTGATGAGGAAATTCTGAAAGATTTTTTAGAAGCCTTACTAAATGAAAAAATTACAAGCATAAAAATCGAGCAAGATTTTAACATAAGAGGAAATATACATGAAAAGATAGGAGTTTTAGATATAAAGGCAGAAATAAATGGAGAAAAAATAGTACAAATAGAAATGCAAAAAAAGAATAAATACAATATGGAACAAAGAACTATTTTTTATGGGAGTAAAGTAGTATCTAAACTATTGAAAAGAGGAGACAGATATAGTCAGTTAAAACCGATTATACTAATAAATATATTAAATTATAATTTAATAAAATTGCCAGAATATTATACAAAAACGAAAACCGTTGCAGAAAATTATAATGAATATGAACTAATAAAAGGAATAAAGTATGGATTTATAGAACTAACAAAATTCAGAAGAACTAAACCAAATCTGGATAATAAACTAGACCAATGGTTAATTTTTCTAGATAATAAAAATAAGGAGATGTTAAGAATGGTAACAGAAAAGAATAAAATAATAGCAAAAGCAGAAGAAAAAAGACAATACTTAACAGGAGATGCAGAAAGAGAAAGATTGCAAGAACTAAGAGAAAAGGCCGAATTTGACGAAGCCGCAGCATATGAAGCAGGTGAAATACGAGGCGAAAAAAGAGGCGAAGCCCGTGGTGAGAAACGTGGCAGAAAAGCTATGTCAATAGAAGCTGCCAGATGTATGCTAAAAGACCAATTGGATAAAAGACTGATAATCAAATATACAGGACTAACCGCAAAGGAAATTGAAACAATTACATTATAATATTAGGGGAGAGAAATTAGGGTACTATGGTACGAAAATGCTCTCCATTTAAATTTGCAAAGATAAGAAAAAACAACAAAACAAGAGAAAATGGAAGAAATATAACTAAAAATAGCACAAAACCAAGTCCACTTTAAGTTGTAATCTACAAAAAAGTGGATATAATATATACTAAAAGTCAAAGAAAGTCAAAGTCAAAACCGAGGAGGCTAAAAATGAGAATTTCGGATAGTATCGAGAAGTTTATTAAGAGTTTGTTTGATGATGAGGATTTTATTGAGATTCAGAGGAATGAACTTGCGGAACATTTTAATTGTGTGCCATCGCAAATTAACTATGTTATTTCTACAAGGTTTGGACCTAGCCAAGGGTATTATGTTGAGAGCAAGCGTGGCGGCGGAGGCTATATTAAGATTAAAAAAATTAAAATAACAAAAAGCAATTATTTAATGCATATAATTACAAATATAGGAGAGAAAATAAGTAGTAATGAAGTTGACATATTTATAAGTAATTTTGTTTCATATAATGTAATTACCGAAAAAGAGGCTAAGCTTTTGAAGGTTGCAACAAGTGATAATGTGCTTACTATTCCTGCTGAGCTTAGAGATAAAGTAAGAGCAAATATTTTCAAAAATATGTTACTAAATTTAATAGAAGATTAGAGGAGTGATTTTTTATGTTGTGTCAAAATTGTAAGAAAAATGAAGCTAGTGTTAGATATACCCAAATTGTAAATGGAGAAAAAATTGAAATGTATCTTTGTGATAAATGTAGCAGAGAACTTGGAATTGATAATAAGTTAAATATCGATTTTTCAAGCTTTTTAGGCGATTTATTAACAGAATATGATAATCATTTTATGCCATATTTGAAAAAGTCAAATGAGCTTAAATGTGATAAGTGCAATTTAACATATAGCGAGTTTATGAGAACAGGCAAATTTGGCTGTGATAATTGCTATACTGTTTTTGCAGAAAGAATAGATCCTATTTTAAAGAGATTACAAGGAAGTAACAGATATGCCGGAAGGAAGGCCGATTTTAACCAAACCGAGCAAAAGCAAATTGAATGCAAAGAACATGCTTTACCAAAAGAATCTTCTAAACAGGAAAAAATAAATACTTTGAAAACTAAGTTAAAACAATTGGTGCAAGAAGAAAATTATGAAGAAGCAGCACAAGTTAGAGATATGATAAAAGAATTGGAGGTGCAAGAATAATGATAAATTGGTATTTACAATCTGGGAAAGATTCTGATGTTGTAACAAGTACAAGAATAAGAATTGCAAGAAATATTAAAGATAATAAATTTAAAAATAAAATGAGTAAAGAAGAAAAAGAAACTGTAATAGATAAAATAGAAAACATCTTACCACAAATTGGTTATGGATTAAAACTTATTAGATTAAAAGATTTAGATAATTTAAATTTATTAAGTCTAATAGAAAAACATCTAATAAGTCCAAATTTCGCAGTAAATTCAAAAGAAACAGGAGCTATATTGATAAATGCAGACGAAAATATTTGTATAATGATAAATGAAGAAGATCATATAAGAATACAAGTTTTTGCTTCTGGTTTGGAACTAGATAATTCTCTAAATTTAGCTAATGAAATTGAAAAAGAAATGGGCAATTTAATAAATTATGCGTTTAGCGAAAAATATGGTTACTTAACAGAGAATATGACTAATGTAGGAACAGGCTTGCGTGCTTCTGTAATGGTACATCTTCCTGCTCTAACTGCAACACGCAATATTGATAAGGTTTTAGATGTTGTAAATGGTTTTGGAATGAATATTAGAGGATTATACGGAGATGGAAGTGAAACACAAGGAAATGTATATCAAATTTCTAATAAGCAATCATTAGGGATTTCTGATAAGGAGATTATAAATAATCTTAAACTAATCACAAGCAAAATTATAGAGCAAGAGAGAATGGCTAGAAAATATCTGGCAAAAAAATCTATGGAATTAGAAGATAGAGTGTACAGGGCTTATGGAATTTTATCAAATTGCCGTAAAGTAAGTGCAAATGAAACAAAAAAATTGATATCTGATGTTAAATTAGGTACAGATTTGGGAATAATTAAAGAAATGAATGATTTAAAAGTAAACAAACTAGATTTATATACAAAATCTGCAAGTTTACAGTTATTCATAGGACAAACTTTAAATGAAAATGAAAGAGAAATTGCAAGAGCAGAAACGATTAAGAAAATTTTAGCCGAAAATTAAAGGAGGTATAATAAATATATGTATTATAAATTTACAAACAGAGCTCAAAAGGCATTAGAACTAGCAGAACGAATTGCTATGGACCTTGGTCATAACTATATAGGAACAGAGCATCTTTTATATGGACTTGCAAAAGAAGGCACAGGAGTAGCCAGCAAAGTTCTAGAAGAGCAAAATATAACAGCAGAGGACATATTAAGCAAAATAGAGGAACTTATAGGTAGAGAAGCCAGCCCAGTAACTGCAACAATGGGTTTCACTCCAAGAACAAAAAGAGTAATAGAAAATTCTTTTAGAGAGTCAAAAAGACTTGGCTCAAACTATATTGGAACAGAACATATACTTATTGGCCTTATGAGAGAAGCAGATAGTATTGCTGTAAAAATATTACTTGATTTGAATTTGAATGTTGAAAAACTGTATAATGAAATTATAAAAGTGATAAATGAATATGAAAATAATAGTAATACCGCTCAAAAAAATAGTAATGATAAGACTAAAACTAGCTATAATTCAACTACTACATTAAATCAATTTGGTACAGATTTAACTAAACAAGCAGAGGAAGGAAAATTAGACCCTGTAATTGGTAGAAAAAATGAAACTGAAAGAGTTATACAAATTTTATCTAGAAGAACCAAAAATAATCCTTGCTTAATAGGCGAGCCAGGAGTTGGCAAAACGGCAGTAGTAGAAGGATTAGCACAAAAAATAATTGAAGGAAATATACCTGAAACCTTAAAAGGAAAAAGGGTTGTAAGTATAGATATTTCTTCAATGGTTGCTGGTGCAAAATATAGAGGTGATTTTGAAGAAAGAATTAAAAAATCACTAAATGAAGCAAAAAAAGCAGGAGATGTAATCTTATTTATAGACGAAATTCATACAATTGTAGGTGCAGGATCGGCAGAAGGTGCAATAGATGCTGCCAATATTTTAAAACCACTACTTGCAAGGGGGGAAATTCAAGTAATAGGTGCAACTACTTTAAATGAATACAGAAAATATATAGAAAAAGATAGTGCACTAGAAAGAAGATTTCAACCAATAATGGTAAATGAGCCATCAAGAGAAGATACAATACAAATTATAAAAGGAATAAGAGATAAATATGAAGCACATCACAATGTAAAAATAAGCGACAGCGCAATAGAAATTGCAGTTGATTTATCTATAAGATATATAAATGACAGATTTTTGCCAGACAAAGCAATAGATGTAATAGACGAGGCTTCTTCAAAAGCAAGACTTGCAAGCTATACAGAGCCTGATAAGCTAAAAAAATTGGAAGATGCGTTAAATGAAATTGTTAAAGAAAAAGAAGAGGCAATTGCAATACAAGACTTTGAAAAAGCCGCTATTTTAAGGGATAAAGAAAGAACTGAAAAGGCAAAAATAGAAAATGAAAGAGAAAAATGGAAAGAAAAGAGTAGTAAAAAGGTAATAAATATAACAGAAGAAGATATCGCAAATGTAATAGCAAATTGGACTGGTATACCTGCTACTAAAATAAGTCAAACAGAAAATGAAAAATTAAGAAAAATGGAAGATATATTGCACAAACGTGTAATTGGGCAAGAAGAAGCTGTTGTTGCAGTTGCAAAAGCTATAAGAAGAGGTCGAGTTGGATTAAAAGATCCAAAACGTCCAATAGGTTCATTCTTATTCTTAGGTCCAACTGGTGTTGGAAAAACAGAACTTTCAAAAGCCCTAGCAGAAGCATTGTTTGGAAACGAAGATGCTATGATAAGAGTAGATATGTCTGAATTTATGGAAAGCCATTCTGTATCTAAGCTAATTGGTTCGCCTCCTGGATATGTGGGCTATGATGAAGCAGGAGGATTAACCGAAAAGGTAAGAAGAAAACCATATTCAGTAATATTATTTGACGAAATTGAAAAAGCCCATCCAGATGTAATGAACATACTTCTTCAAATACTAGAAGATGGACGTTTAACAGATGCACAAGGAAGAACAGTAGATTTCAAAAACTCAGTAATAATAATGACATCAAATGTAGGCGCAAGGATTATTGCAGAAAATAAATTATTGGGATTTGGAACTCCGGAAAAGGAAAAAGAAGAAAAGACATATGAAGATACCAAGAAGAATGTTATGGCAGAGCTTAAAAAGACATTTAGACCTGAATTTATAAACAGAATAGACGAGATAATTGTGTTCCATAAATTAACTAAAACAGAAATAGGCAAAATTATAGATTTAATGCTTGAAGAAACAAAGAAAAGATTAGAGGCACAGAATATAAAAATAATACTAGACGAAAGTGTGAAGGAGCTAATTGCAAAAAAAGGAACAGACGAGAGCTATGGTGCAAGACCTTTAAGACGTGCTATACAAAGCTACTTAGAGGATAATCTGGCAGAGGCAATATTGGATGGAAAATTAGCAAATGGCACAAAAGCCAAAGTAAGTGCAGAAAATGACGAAATCATAATTAAAGCTAAGTAATATTTTGAGCTTTTACAATAATTCTATTACCTGTAAGATTGTTGCAGGTAATAAGGGTTATTTCTTTGGTATTAGGAAATGTAGGTACTGTGCAAGAGATATCGTTTGTGGAGGTTTCGTATTTGTCGAAAACGGTATATTTTAACATATTTCCATTTTGATTAAATATTTGGATTTCGTCATTGATTGTTAGCTTATTTAAGTTGCTAAAAAAACGGGAATCGTTGTAGTTATGTGCAACAATGCATAGGTTTCCGAATTTCATTGGCATTTGGTCCGGAGAATTTGCAGGGAGCTATTTTTAAGAGTTCATCATTTATGTCGGAGATAATTGGATAACTAATTTTGATTTTGTCAATTTTTATGATGCCGATAATGGAGAATAATTTTTCAGTTTCAGTATTTTGCTGTGCAGATGTATTATCTGAATATAATCTAGAAATACTATAATCAGAAGAGCCGGCTTAAATATAAATTAGATTTTTTGTAATCGACATAGAAATTGTAAGCCATGTAAACTAAAATGAAAATTAGTAAAAAAACAGATAAAACTAGCAAAGTCATAAACTTAATTTGCTTAGAACTAACAGAGATGGATGACTTAGGATTATTATGAGTATTCAATTTAACTTTATTATATTTAGGATTTAATATTTGATTCATATAATTATTTTTTGTAAATTTTGCAATATATATACAGGAAAATTTTACAGGGGACGTTTCCTTTTGAGTCATTTTGACTCAAGGGGGACATAGGTTGGTGGGAGTTTGTGTTCTTTGTGTAAATTTTTGAAAAATGTATTGACAAATTAGCTTTTTGGATATAATATATAGTCAAGTTAGCACTTAGGACTGTTGAGTGCTAAAAGAGGTGATGGAATATGGAGCTTGACGATAGAAAGAAACGAATATTGCAAGCTATAATTGAACAATATATTGGGACAGCGGAACCTGTAAGTTCGGGTGCTTTGGTTGATAATTATGGAATGGAGCTTAGTAGTGCTACCATAAGAAATGAAATGGCTAATTTGGAGCAAAATGGATATATTGAGAAGCCACATACTTCTGCTGGGCGTATTCCTTCGGCTAAGGGTTATAGATTTTATGTGGACGAACTTTTGAAAGATGATAATATAAGTTTTGATGAGATAAAGTATATTCAAAAGTGTTTACAGACAAATGCTAATGCTATGGAGGAACTTACAAAGATTGCTACACATACACTTTCTGAGATAACGCATTATACTACTGTTGCGATTGGCCCAAAAACAGAGACACATACGATTATTGATATAAAATTTGTTTTATTAGGTACTAGATTGCTTATGGCTGTTATTTTGACTGATACAGGTATTGTGAAAGAAACAATGATAAAGTTTGATTCTGATATAACTGAATTACAAGTTGAAAAATTGAATTATGTGTTTAATAGCAAATTAAGAGGTAAGGCATTAGGTCAGATAGACATACCAATGAAAGAGCTAATAATGTCTGAGATGGCATATGAGTTAAAAATTATTAAGCCGATAATTGAAGAAATAAATAAGGTTGTTAAAGAAGATTATGATATATATTTAGAGGGAAGAGATAAAGTTTTTGATTTTCCAGAGTTTAGCGATTTAGATACAGCTAGAAAGCTTTTAAATATGCTGGAAACCAAAGATTTGGTTTGTGAAATTTTAGATCCAACTTCAAATAATAATATAAATGTTTATATTGGAAATGAAAATGAATATGACGAGCTTAAAAATCTAAGTATAATTGTTTTTAGAAATGCAGTAAATGAAAAAGATTTAGGAACAATTGGAATAATTGGACCTACAAGAATGGATTATTCAAAAGTAATTTCTGTTATGAAATATATAAATGCTGTGCTAAATGAAAAATGGAAGACTTTTGAGGATAATCATAATATAGAGAAAGAAGGTATGTAAATGGAAGAAAACAAGAATGAGGTTGAAAAAAAAGAAGAAACAACAGTTGATAATGAATTAGAACAAAAAGTGGAAGCTCTTGAAAAAGAAACCGCTGAGACTAGCGACAGATTAAAAAGAGTAATGGCAGAGTTTGAAAACTACAAGAAAAGAAATCAAAAAGAAAAAGAAATGCAGTATACATCAATTTTAGGAGATGTTGTTGGCTCTTTATTACCAGTAATGGATAATTTAGAAAAAGCCGTTAAAGCGAAAACCCAAGACGAAAACTACAAACAAGGTGTAGAACTTGTATTAAAACAAATGACAGATATGCTAGAAGGATTTGGAGTTAAGCCAATAGAAGCAATAGGAAACCCATTTGATCCAGAACTTCATGATGCGGTCAGCCATGTTGAAGATGCAGACCTTGGAGAGCAAATTGTAAAAGAAGAATATAGAAAAGGATACAAAATTGGAGACAAAGTAATTCGTCATTCAATGGTTATAGTTGCTAATTAAATTAAATAAAAACTTATTTAATTAAAAATATATACACAAAAGAAAGTAAAAAATAAAGAATAAAATAAAAAAGAAAGCGGAAAATAAGACCGCAAAAGGAGGATTTTTAAAATGTCAAAAATTATAGGAATTGATTTAGGAACAACAAATTCTTGCGTAGCAGTTATGGAAGGAGGAGAGCCAGTAGTTATACCAAATCCAGAAGGAAGTAGAACAACACCAAGTGTTGTAGCATTTTCTAAAAATGGAGAAAGACTAGTAGGACAAATAGCAAAACGTCAAGCAGTTACAAACCCAGACCATACAATAATTTCAATTAAAAGAGATATGGGAACAGATAGAAAAGTTAAAATAGGTGATGACGAATTTACACCACAAGAAATATCTGCAATGATATTACAAAAATTAAAATCAGATGCTGAAAACTATTTAGGACAACAAGTAACACAAGCTGTTATTACAGTACCAGCATATTTTAGTGATAGTCAAAGACAAGCAACAAAAGATGCAGGTAGAATTGCTGGACTTGAAGTATTAAGAATTATAAATGAACCAACAGCAGCAGCATTAGCATATGGAATGGATAAAGAAGATACAGATCAAAAAATAATGGTATATGACTTAGGTGGAGGAACATTTGATGTTTCTATATTAGATATTGGTGATGGCGTATTTGAAGTTTTAGCTACAAGTGGAAATAATAGATTAGGTGGAGACGATTTTGACCAAAGAGTTATTGATTACTTAGTAGACGAATTCAAAAAAGCAGAAGGAATTGACTTAAAATCAGATAAAATGGCAATGCAAAGATTAAAAGAAGCAGCAGAAAAAGCTAAAATAGAATTATCTGGAATGCAACAAACAAACATAAATTTACCATTTATTACAGCTGATAGCACAGGACCAAAGCACTTAGATGTTACACTTACAAGAGCTAAATTTGAAGATTTAATTAGAGATTTAGTAGATAGCACAACAGGACCTGTAAATCAAGCGTTAAAAGATGCAGGACTTACAAGTGATCAAATTCAACAAGTATTATTAGTTGGAGGTTCAACAAGAGTTCCATTGGTACAAGAAGCTGTAAAGAAAATAACAGGAAAAGAACCACACAAAGGAATTAACCCAGATGAATGTGTTGCAATTGGTGCAGCAATTCAAGGTGGTGTATTATCAGGAGATGTAAAAGACTTAGTATTACTAGATGTAACACCATTATCATTAGGTATTGAAACATATGGTGGAGTATTTACAAAATTGATTGAAAGAAATACAACAATACCAACAAAGAAATCTCAAATATTCTCAACAGCAGCAGACGGCCAAACAAGTGTTGAAGTACATGTATTACAAGGTGAAAGAGAAATGGCTGCATACAACAAAACATTAGGAAGATTCCAATTAACAGGAATTCCAGCAGCTCCAAGAGGTGTGCCACAAATCGAAGTAACATTTGATATAGATGCAAACGGTATAGTACATGTATCTGCAAAAGATATGGCAACAGGAAATAGTCAACAAGTATCTATTACAGCAAGCACAAACTTAACAGAAGACGATATTAACAAAGCTGTAAAAGACGCAGAAGCACATGCTAGTGAAGACAAAAAGAAGAAAGAAGAAATTGAAGCCAGAAACAATGCGGAGAGCTTAGTATATAATAGTCAAAAAACACTAGAACAACTTGGAGATAAAGTAAGTGGAGAAGAAAAAGCAAAAGTAGAAACAGAAATCGAAAATGTAAAAAAAGCTCTTGAAGGAGATAATGTAGATACAATAAAAGAAGCAACTGAAAAATTAACAACTGTATTCTATGAAATATCTGAAAAATTATATAGCCAAGTAAATCCAAATGCAGGTGCAAATCCAGCAGGAGAAACAACAGGAACAACACAAAATGCAGACGGAAATGTATATGATGCAGACTATAAAGTAGAAAATGACGATGACAAAAAAGAATAATATGAAATAATAACATATATGAGTATTGTGCAATAAGCCAATACTCAATATGTGTTGTTATAATATAATTATAATGGAGGAAATAATGGCTAATAAAAGAGATTATTATGAAGTCCTTGGTGTAGATAAAAATGCAACAGACGAAGAACTAAAAAAAGCATATAGAAAACTTGCAAAAAAATACCATCCTGATGCCAACCCAGATAATAGAAAAGAAGCAGAAGCTAAATTTAAGGAGTTAAATGAAGCATATGAAACATTATCAGATAAGCAAAAAAGACAAATGTATGACCAATTTGGACCAGAAGGACCATCAGGCTTTAATGGATTTGGTGGTTTTAATGGTCAAAACGGATCTTACACATATTCTACAAGCTATGGATTTGATGATGACATATTTTCTAATATATTTAAAGGATTTGGATTTGACTTTGGTGGTGGCGGAGCAAGAAATGACAATGGACCAAGAAGAGGACCTGATTTAAAATACAATTTAGAAATAACATTTGAAGAAGCTTTTTTAGGAGTAGAAAAAGAAATTGTAATATACAGATATGATACTTGCAATACTTGCCATGGAAATAAAGCAAAACCAGGAACACAGCCAGAAACTTGTAATATATGCCACGGAACAGGTAAAATAGAACAGGTTGTTACAACTATATTTGGCCAAATGAAAACAGCTAAAACTTGCTCTACTTGTGGTGGAACAGGTAAAATAATAAAAGAACCTTGCCCAGAATGTAGAGGAAAAGGCAAAATAAAAAAACAAACAAAAATAAAAGTAAAAGTACCAGCAGGAATTGATGATAATCAAACCATAGTATTAAGAAATGAAGGCGAACCAGGAACACAGGGAGGGCCAAAAGGAGATTTATACATAGTTGTTCACATAAAAAGACATAGTATATATACAAGAAAAGGCGATGCGGTATATTGCGAAATTCCAATAACATTTACACAAGCCGTACTTGGAGCTGAGCTTCAAATACCTATGGTAGATGGAACAAAGGAAAAATATAAAATACCAGATGGAACTCAAACTGGAACAAGATTTGTAATAAGAAATAAAGGATTTAAAAATGTAAATGGAGTTCAAAGAGGAGATTTTATATTTACAGTAACAGTACAAGTACCAAAAAAACTAACATCAGAACAACGAGAACTACTAACAAAACTAGCCAAAACCATGAACGAACAACCACCAGTAAAAAAACGCGGTTTTTTCGGCTGATTAAATCAAAAAAGACATATTAATTATGTCTTTTTTAGTTTGCGAAAATGATTGAATAATTTGGTTTTCTATAATATAATAGAAAAAAATATAGAGAAAGTCACTCTTTTGTCACTTTTGTTTTATATTATATAATCAAAGAATAGAGGTGCTTATAAATGTTAAAAGTAATAAAACGATTTATTTTGTTGATTTTAGTTATAGCAATATTGATAACAGCATATATAGCGTTTGAAGGCTATTCAATGTATGAAAAAGCAATAGCTACAACTAGTTTAACGGATAAGATAGAACAAATAAAATCAGAAGAAAATTATACAAAATTAAACGATATTCCAGAAATTTACCAAAATGCAGTAATTGCAATAGAGGACCATAGATTTAAAGAACATAATGGATTTGATTTTGTGGCTACTTGTAGAGCAATAGTTGCGAATGTGATAGATGGCGAATTTTCACAAGGAGGAAGTACGATAACACAGCAATTAGCAAAAAATTTGTATTTCACGCAAGAAAAACGTTTTACAAGAAAAATTGCTGAGCTATTTGTGGCATTTGACTTAGAAAAAAATTATTCAAAAGATGAAATCCTAGAATTATACATAAACACAATATATTATGGCAAAGGCTACTACGGAATTGCTAATGCCTGCGAAGGTTTCTACAAAAAGAAGCCATCTGAGATTACGAACTACGAAGCTACATACCTAGCAGGTATACCAAATGCTCCAAGTATTTACTCCTCAGAACGCCATTCTGAACTGGCAAAAAAACGTCAAAAACAAGTGCTAAACGCAATGGTTAAATACGAATATTTAACACAAGACGAAGCTAATAAGATATATAATGAATAAAAGCAAAAAAAAGACATAGAAATTATGTCTTTTTTACTTTATTTAATGTACCTTATTGAGTTTTTGTTATGTTTTCTAGATGCTCTGCTTGTTGCTTTTGCTCGTCTAATGGAAGCCATTTGTAACAAGAACAAACAAATTCACCATATTCCGTGGCATCTTCTTTTAATTTCAAATGAAATCTCGATTTTGGCATAATAGATTCCTCCTTGTATATATATTATTTGAATTGTGAAATTTTTTATGCATAAAATCAAAGGGAACATTACATAATAAACATATGATTTTTGTTCACAATTTCTAATAAAAGCACATAAAATGTGAAAATCGTGCTGGCAAATATTACGTTTTTGTTACATTTTTGTAACAAAAATATCATAATATAATTTGCTCAAAACTCTTGCTAAATTATGCCAGATGTAGTATAAATATAGTAAATTAAAACATAAATTACTGAGGAGGAAAATTAAATGGAGGAATTCAAATTACCAGAACAAGAAAATTATGGAGGAGCTATTGCACAAGTTAGTGTTTGGTCTAAAATTAAATCTTTCTTATTCCAAGAAATTAAGGTTGAATTAACACCAGCTCAACAAAGATTTGAAAATAAAATGAATGAAACTTTAAATCAAGATGTTACTTTTAAATCATTTAAGGATTTCTTATTCCAAGAAATTAAATTTTAGCATTTTAAGTAGTAATTTGCAATTACATAAATATTTTTGCGAGCATTTATTGCAAATTAGTAGAAATATTTGATTTGCCATAATTGTAACTGAATATTTAAAATAAAAAAAGAATTACTACTTAAATATAGTATTCTTTTTTTAGGTTATAATATAATATAGATACTAATAGTATCGGAATGGAGGACATAAAAATGTCAATTAAAATAGGAATTAATGGCTTTGGAAGAATTGGAAAATTAACTCTTCAAGCCGCACTTACAAAAGAAGATGTAGAAATAGTAGCAATTAACGATCCTTTTATAACAGCCGATTATATGGCCTATATGGTTAAATTTGATTCCATACATGGAAGATTTAAAGGAGACATAAGAGCAGAAGAAGGAAAACTTATTGTAAATGGAAAAGAAATTAAAGTTTATAATGAAATGGATCCTAAAAACATCCCTTGGGGTGCTGATGGAGTTGAGTATGTACTTGAATGTTCAGGTGTATTTACAACAACTGAAAAAGCAAATGCTCACTTAGAAGCAGGAGCTAAAAAGGTTATTATAAGTGCTCCTTCAAAAGATGCTCCAATGTTTGTCATGGGTGTTAACAATGATAAATATGACCCAAGTATGAATGTTATATCTAATGCATCTTGCACAACAAACTGTTTAGCACCACTTGCAAAAGTTATAAATGATAATTTTGGAATTAAAGATGGTCTTATGACAACAGTTCACTCAACAACTGCTACACAAAAAACAGTTGATGGTGCTTCTAAAAAAGATTGGAGAGGTGGTAGAGCTGCTTCTGCTAACATAATACCTTCTTCAACAGGTGCTGCAAAGGCAGTTGGAAAAGTTATTCCAGAGTTAAATGGAAAACTAACAGGTATGGCATTTAGAGTTCCAACAATTGATGTTTCTGTTGTTGATTTAACTTGTAACTTAGAAAAACCAGCAACATATGAAGAAATATGTGCTGCAATGAAAAAAGCATCTGAAAATGAATTAAAAGGAATTGTAGAATATGTTGATGAAGATGTTGTATCTTCTGATTTTGTAGGAGATGCTCATACATCAATATTTGATGCAAAAGCTGGTATTGCTCTAACAGATAGCTTTGTAAAATTAGTAGCTTGGTATGACAACGAATGGGGATATTCAAACAAATTAGTAGACTTAGCTGTATATATTGCAGGAGTAGATAGAAAATAAAAAACAAAGGGGCATAAGGGTAATACCATTATGCCCTATTTTAATATAAAAGGAAGGTTTTAAAATGAATAAAAAAACAATTGAAGATATTGATGCAAATGGAAAAAAAGTTTTAATGAGATGTGATTTTAATGTTCCACAAGACGAAAACGGAAATATCACTGATAACAGAAGAATTGTATCTGCATTGCCTAGTATAAAATATTTAATAGAACATAATGCAAAAGTAATTTTATGTTCTCATTTAGGTAGACCAAAGGGAGAATTTAAAGAAAAATATTCTTTAAAACCAATTGCAGAAGAATTAAGCAAATTACTTGGAAAAGAAGTAAAACTTGCCAAAGATGTAATTGGAGAAGATGCTCATAATTTAGCAAATAACCTAAAAGACGGAGATGTTATGCTTCTTGAAAATGTAAGATTTCATAAAGAGGAAGAAGCCAATGACCCTGAATTTGCTAAAAAGTTAGCTGATATGGCAGAAATATATGTAAATGATGCATTTGGTACTGCACACAGAGCACATGCTTCAACAGCAGGTGTTGCTAGTTATTTACCAGCTGTTTCTGGATTTTTAATTAAAAAAGAGCTAGATTTTATGGGCTCGGCTTTGGAAAATCCTGAAAGACCATTTGTTGCAATACTTGGAGGAGCAAAGGTTTCTGATAAAATTGGTGTAATTGAAAATCTAATGGAAAAAGTAGACACTTTAATTATTGGAGGAGCAATGGCTTATACATTTTTAAAGGCTACTGGAAAAAATATTGGAAATTCACTATGTGAGGACGAGAAATTAGAACTTGCAAAAGATATTTTAGAAAAAGCTAAACAAAAAAATGTAAAATTGATGCTTCCGGTTGATAATATAGAAGCAAAATCAACAGATGATGAAGTTACAAAAATTGTAGAAGAAATTGAAGATGGCTATGCCGGATTTGATATTGGACCTAAAACAATTGAAATGTATGAAAAAGAATTAGAAAATGCTAAAACTGTTGTATGGAATGGACCTCTTGGAATGTTTGAATTAGAAAAATTTGCAAATGGAACTATGAGCATTGCTAGAAAATTAGCAGAACTAGATGCAATAACTATAATTGGTGGAGGAGATTCTGCATCTGCAATAGAAAAAGCTGGATTATCTGATAAAATGTCACATATATCAACAGGTGGGGGCGCTTCATTAGAGTTTTTGGAAGGTAAAAAATTGCCTGGTATTGAAGTTTTAGAGAATAAAGAATAGGAGAAAATTATGAGAAGAAAAGTAATTGCTGGAAACTGGAAAATGAATAAATTACCAAATGAAGCTATAAAATTTTTAGAGGAACTTACACCACTTGTAAAAGATTCTGAAAATGAAGTTGTTGTTTGCGTTCCTTTTATAGACTTATTTTACAGCCTTTTGATTGCGCAAAATACAAATATAAAAATTGGTGCACAAAATATGCATTGGGAAGAAAGTGGAGCATATACAGGCGAAGTTTCAGCAGAAATGCTAAAATCAATTGGAGTGGAATATGTTATTATAGGTCATTCTGAAAGAAGAGAATATTTTGCAGAAACAGACGAAACTGTAAATAAAAAAATAAAAAAGGCACATAAAGTAGGGTTAAAACCAATTGTATGTGTTGGAGAAAAATTAGAACAAAGAGAAGAAGGAAAAGCAGTAGAAGTTATAACTACTCAAACTAGACTAGCATTAGATGGATTAACTAATGAAGAAGTAGAAAATACAATAATTGCATATGAACCAATTTGGGCAATTGGCACAGGAAAAACAGCAACAGCAGAAGATGCTAATAAGGCAATAAGTGAAATAAGAAATGAAATTGCAAAAATATATGGACAAAACACAGCAAATAGAGTTATAATTCAATATGGTGGAAGCGTTAAGTCTTCAAACTCAAAAGAACTGTTTTCAATGTCTGATATAGACGGTGGATTAGTTGGAGGAGCGAGTCTTAATGCAGAGGAATTTAGCAAAATAGTTAATTCCTAAACTAGAAGGGACTTAAATTTTATGGAAAAAAAATTAACAATGCTAATGATTTTAGACGGATTAGGAATAAATGAAAACGAAAAAGCAAATGCTGTAAAGATGGCGAATATGCCAGAATTTAATAAATTATTAAAACAAAATCCTAATACAACAATAAAAACTAGCGGATTAGATGTAGGATTACCAGAAGGACAAATGGGAAATTCAGAAGTAGGACATACCAATTTAGGAGCAGGAAGAATTATATATCAAGATTTTACAAGAATTACAAAATCAATAGAAGAAGGGGATTTTTTTTCAATACCAGAATTTTCAGCAGCAATAGAGAATTGCAAGAAAAACAACTCTAAACTTCATATAATGGGACTACTTTCAGATGGAGGAGTTCATAGTCATACTAGACACTTGTATGCTTTACTAGAACTTGCCAAAAGAAAGGATTTTGAGAATGTATATGTACATTGTTTCTTAGATGGCAGAGATACTCCACCTGCATCAGCTGAAAGCTATATTGTTGATTTGGAAAAGAAAATGCAAGAAAAAGGTGTTGGAAAAATTGCTAGTATTTGTGGCAGATTTTATGCTATGGACAGAGATAAAAGATATGAAAGAACAGAAATTGCATATAGAGCCTTGGTAAATGGCGAAGGAGAAAGAAACAATTCTGCTGTAAAAGCAATTGAAGATTCTTATCAAAAAGAGATTTTTGACGAATTTGTTAAACCAATTTTAATAACAAATAATGAAAATGAAGTAACAACAATAGGAAAAAGTGATTCTGTTATATTTTTTAATTTTAGACCAGACAGAGCAAGAGAATTAACAAGAGCATTAGTAGACAACAATTTTAAAGAATTTGAAACAGAAAAGTTAGATTTATGTTTTGTTTGTTTAACAGAATATGATGCTTTAATGCCAAATGTACAAGTGGCTTTTAAACCACAAACAATAAATAATACTTTTGGCGAATATATAAGCAAAAAAGGGCTTACACAGCTTAGAATTGCTGAAACAGAGAAATATGCACATGTTACATTTTTCTTCAATGGAGGAAGGGAAAAAACATATCCTGACGAAGATAGAATATTGATACCATCACCAAAAGTAGAAACATATGATGCAAAACCTGAAATGAGTGCAATAGAAGTTACAAAAAAAGTAATAGAAGCAATAAAATCAAAAAAATATGATACCATAATATTAAATTATGCAAATCCAGATATGGTAGGCCATACAGGAAATTTGGAAGCTACAATAAAAGCATTAGAAGTATTAGATACTTGCATCGGGGAAGTAGCAGAAGAAGTTCAAAAACAAGGCGGATATTTAATAATAACAGCAGACCATGGAAATGCAGAACAAATGATAGATTACAAAACAGGAGAACCACATACAGCACACACTACAAATGATGTTCCACTTATCCTTGTTGGAAAAGAAAACATCAAATTGAAAAATGGTAGATTATGTGATATAATACCTACCATGATAGAATTGATGGGGTTAGATAAACCAGAAGAAATGACTGGCGAAAGCTTAATTGAAAAGGTGTGATTAAAGTATATGGTAACAACAAGTGAAATAAAAGAAATCTATAAAGAAATACAAAAAAAACTATACTATATGATACCAGAAAAATGGAGTAGAGTGTATTTGTATGCATCAATAACTGAAAAAGCATATGAAGTTCCTGTTGGAGAAATGTATTTTTACTATTTTCCAAAAGGAATACTTAAAACTAATCCAGTTAATGTATATGAAATACCAGCCAAATTCAATATAGACGAAGAACAGTATTTAAAACTTGTAAAAAACCTATATGAATCAATAAAAAAACTAAGACAGATATATATAAAAGAAAAGCAAGAATTATGGTCAAATGTAACAATATCAATTGAAAACTATAAATTCAATATAGAATATAATTATGCAAAACTTGATAATAAAGAACAATCAAATTACGAAAGACATATAATATGGAGATATGAAAGGTTAGGAATGGATATAAATTCGTTCAGCAAGCAGGATAGGGAAATTATTGAAAAGCATTTAATAGATTCTTATATCAATAATGAAAAAACGGAAGATTATTCAGAACCTTTATATAAAAAACCATTGAAAAATTCATTCGATTATGAAAAACCAATATTTGAAAAAATTCAAGATGAAGATATAATGTATGAATTAGAAGCAGAAGGACAAAATATTAGCAATCAAATTTTGGCAAGAATGAAAAAATAAAAAACGAAAGGAAAGATTTAAATGAAAGATTACTTAGGAATAGCATCAATAAAAGCACTAGAAGTGCTTGATTCAAGAGGCAACCCAACAGTACAAGTGGAGGTTGTAACAGAAGCAGGCTTTACAGGAGTAGCTATTGTGCCATCAGGAGCTTCAACAGGAAGTTTTGAAGCAGTTGAATTAAGAGATGGTGATGAAGAAAGATACTTAGGAAAAGGTGTACAAACAGCTGTAAACAATGTAAACAAAAAAATTGCAAAAGCATTAGAAGGAATGAATGTTTATAATCAAGTAGAAATAGACAATGTTTTAATAGATTTAGATGGAACAGATAATAAAGCAAAATTAGGTGCAAATGCAATACTTGGAGTATCACTTGCAGTAGCAAAAGCAGCTGCAAATTCATTAGGAATGACTTTATACAACTACATTGGTGGTGTAAATGCGAAAGAATTACCAGTTCCTATGATGAATATTTTAAATGGCGGAAAACATGCTGAAAACAACGTAAATGTACAAGAATTTATGATAATGCCAATAGGTGCAAAAACATTTAGTGAATGTTTAAGAATGGGAGCAGAAGTATATCATAATTTGAAAAAAGTATTAAAAGCCAAAGGACATGATGTAGGTGTTGGAGACGAAGGCGGATTTGCACCAAACTTAGCAAGCGAAGAAGAAGCCCTAGATGTAATAGTAGAAGCAATAAAAAAAGCTGGATATAAACCAGGTAAAGATATAGTTCTAGCATTAGATGTTGCATCAACAGAAATGTACGACGAAGCTAAAAAAATCGGAAAAGAAGGTTCATATTATTTCTGGAAAACAGATAAATTATTATCACAAGACGAAATGATAGAATACTTAGAAAAATTAGCAAATAAATATCCAATTGCATCAATTGAAGATGGTTTAGCCGAAGAAGACTGGGATGGATGGAGAAAACTAACAGAGAAATTAGGAAACAAAATCCAATTAGTAGGAGATGACTTATTTGTAACAAATATAAAGAGATTACAAAAAGGATTAGATAACAATGTTGCAAACAGCATACTAATAAAACCAAACCAAATAGGAACATTAACAGAAACACTAAATGCAATTGAACTAGCCAAAAGAAATGGATACACAGCAGTAGTATCACACCGCTCAGGCGAAACAGAAGACACAACAATAGCCGATATAGCAGTAGCAACAAATGCTGGGCAAATTAAAACAGGTGCACCATGCAGAACAGACAGAATAGCAAAATACAACAGACTACTAAACATAGAAGCCGAACTAGAAGATGTAGCCGTATTTTCAGGGAAAAAATCACTAAAACAATAAAATAAAGAGGGCAAGTGAGTTTACTCACTTACCCACCATATATTTGGGTGTCGCCAAGCGGTAAGGCATCGGACTCTGACTCCGACATTCCGTAGGTTCGAATCCTACCACCCAAGCCATGAATAAAACCCGCCAACTTATGTAGTTGGCGGTTTTGCTTAGATAAGGTAGGTGTCACCAGAAAGATAATCAATCTGATGTCTTGCTTGGTTGCATTTTACAACCTTTTTTAATACCTGCTCTGTATTTTTGTTTACAAAGATGGTGATTCCAGTAAAACTGCGTGTTTTACCGACCTTACTAAGCAAGCAATTTTTATTGCTGCAATTTTTGCAAACAGTAGAAATTGCAAGAGTTACCTTATCCATAGGGATGTTGTTAGTCATAATGTCTCCACTCCTTTTTGATGTCAATAAGATACTTCTATTATATCACAAATTTTTCCAAAAAACAAATTAACATAAAAAATTGCTGATAAAATAGAAATTTTTTCATAGAATAAGAATAATATATAGTAAAACCAAATAAAGGAGTTAATTTAATATGAATAAAATAAGATATTTTGACCATTCAGCGACAAATGCTGTAAATGAGGAGGTTTTAAAGGAAATGTTACCATATTTTTGCGTTGAATATGGAAATGCTTCTTCTATGTATAGTATATCGCGAAATGCAAAAAGAGCCTTAGACTGTGCTAGAAACAGAGTAGCAAAGGCAATTAATGCACAAAGTAAAGAAATCTATTTTACCAGCGGAGGAAGCGAAAGCGACAATTTGGCTATAAAGGGAATTGCTTATGCAAATAGAGATAAAGGCAATCATATAATAACATCTAAAATAGAGCATCATGCTGTTTTAGAAACTTGCGAAGTGCTTGAAAAAGAAGGATTTGAGGTAACTTATTTAAATGTAGACGAAAATGGAATGGTAAACTTAGAAGAATTAAAAAATGCAATAAAACCAACTACAATATTGATAAGCATAATGTTTGCTAATAATGAAATTGGAACAATTGAACCAATAAAAGAAATTGGAAAAATTGCAAAAGAAAATAATATTTATTTCCATTCTGACTGTGTTCAGGCTGTTGGAAATGTGAGAATAGATGTACAAGATATGAAGATAGATTCTCTTTCAATGTCTGGTCATAAATTGTATGGTCCAAAAGGAATTGGTGTGCTATATGTAAGAGAAGGGGTTGAATTTCAAAAAATACAAAATGGTGGACATCAAGAAAGAGATAAAAGGGCTGGAACGGAGAATGTTTCTGGAATAGTTGGAATGGGAAAAGCAATAGAGCTTGCTTATGAGAATTTTGATAAAAATACGGAACATTTGAGAAATTTGAGAGATACTTTTATTAAAGCTATGGAACAAAGGGTGGCTGATATTAAGATAAATGGAGATAGAGTAAAAAGGTTGCCGGGAAATTGTAATATTTCTTTTAAAGGTGTAGATGGAGAGGAATTGTTGCTTAAATTGGACGAAGTTGGAATATGTGCTTCTGCTGGGTCTGCTTGTTCGACTGGTGATGCTAAGCCTTCACATGTGCTTACTGCAATAGGGCTTCCGGCTGAGGTCGCTAGTGGGACTTTGAGGTTGACTTTTGGAGTGGATAATGAGGTTGAGGATGTGGAGTTTTTAGTAGAGCAAATTGAAAATATAGTAGAGGAATTGAGGAAGAAGTGATAAAACACAAAAAGTGTACAAAATGTAGGTGGACAAATTTTGTGAAAAGTATTGATTTTTGGGTGTGGTTGTGGTATTGTATGAGTGATGTAAATGTAAGGAAACGAAGGAGAAAATTATGCAAAACTTAAAAATGGCTGAAAGCCTTGTGGCTGTACACACACACACACACTTTATTACTAAATGAAAAAATAAATAAATTTGATATAGAGAAGGCAACTAGACTTAGTATTTTATGCTAAGTTTAGTTGTCTTTTTGTTTTGCTTCATAGGGGACGTTTCTTTTTGAGTCATTTTGACTCATCACATCTTGTTGCTGCTTTGGTTGGACGGAGAAAAATTGAGGGGTGTTTTTGGTGCGTGTGAATTAGTTCGAGGTTGTCCGCTAAAAAGTAAAATATAAAATTTAAAAAGTCTCCGTTTTCCAAGGCGTTTA
>OLGM01000077.1_pt1 | contig 71149 bp, 75 predicted proteins | sample 1606001 | NCBI WGS metagenome assembly OLGM01 (sample SAMN03283294) | human gut metagenome | biome: human-associated habitat; material: feces | host: Homo sapiens | place: Peru | collected 2012
ATATGTATTAGGTACCCAAATAGGTACCCATTTTAATTTAGTTTGTCTATAATATTAATTATTTAATTTAATTGATTCTTAAATAGGTGAGAGTAAGTATTTAATGTCTCATCTATTTTTGAGTGTCCTAAATACTTTGCTACAACATTTATAGTAGCACCACTATTAATATTCATTATACTATTTGAATTTTATATCATATTCGTTTAATATAAAATTTTTAAATTCTTGAAGTGAATACTATTGTTTGGATATTAAATTTAATGTTTCTTGTGCTTTCATATTTTTTCTTCATCTTCAACTTAATACCTCGTTTCATTTTTTTTCAAACTGATTTCTTTGCTGCAATTAAACATCATTACATCATGAATTTAAATATTAATCTTTTTGCAACAATAAATTAAAAGCGTCATAAAAAAAGCAATATATATGTTATAATCAATTTAGAAAGAACGATGAAAAAAGCTTAATTAAAAAAAGATGGTTATATAAGAAGATTAAGTAAAGATGGAACTTATAGTGCTATAGAATATTACAGTAAAACAAAATAGATATGGAGGTAATTTATGGTTACAATTATAGATAATGATGAAATGTGTATTAAATTATCAGAAAGTTTTAAATATAATACTAAGACTCCAGATAAGAGACCATTAAGTGATTATATTTTAGATAAAACAATTGAAAGATTTGAATTATATAGAAAAATTTTTAATGTTGAAAAATTAGAAAAAATTACTTTTGTTATTTATGATAATATTGAAGATTATAGAGATTATTATAGAAAAATAAATAATCAGGAACCTCCTGAATATTCTAGAGGGGCATTTAATGAAAAGTTAAATATTTCTTATAGTACTAAAAATAGTAATCCAATATATAATACTCCGATGTGGTATCACACATTAAGTATAAATGCTCATGAAGCATTTCATATTTACTATAGAAAATATGTTTATAAAAATGATAGAATAGTATGGTTTGATGAAGGGCTTGCACAATTTTTTTCTGGAGAAAATGATGAATGGCTTTTTGATGATGAAAAATTTAAAAATGCATTTATTAAATATATTGAATCTTATATTCCGATTAATAATTTGAATGAAAGAATTCAAGGAAATTCAAGTGTTTCAGATGAAATAATTTTTCAACGACAAAATGTGTTTGAAGGTTATAAAACAAGTTTGTTTATAATTAAATATTTATTCGAAAAAAATGGAATTAATTATATTTTAGAAATAATAAAAGATAACGAAAAAATAAGAAATATTGGAAATAGCATTATTGATGAAATGGTAGCTTTTTATAAAGATAAATATGATGTTAAGAATGAAGTGAAAAGGTAGAGAATCAAATTAAATGAATGTAGAAATTAGAAAAGCAATTCCAGAAGATGCTGAAAGAATAATTGATATAAATATTAAAGTGTGGAATAACATATATAAAGATTTAATACCAAAAAAAATAATTGATAATTTGAATTTCTTTTATAAAAAGAATCAAGAACAAGGATCGGTATTAACAAAAAAGAAAAACTAATTCTAGTTTAAGATTTCCATTAATTTTTAAATTATATTTTTATTAAAAGTATTTCTTTGATTTTTGGTATCATATCATTTATTGATTCTTGATAACAACACAGCATATCAAAAGTAGAATTAATATGATTATATAAAGGAGGATCTCATAAACAATCTTTATAGAAACAATCTTTCAAATAAAATGCAACTGCTTCTGGAATGATAAAACTTACCATTTAGAATCATATATAAATATCTTCTTTCAAAACACCTTCATCAACAATATTTTTATAATTATTCATTATAGTTTCAAATTTTATATTACATTCATTACTTACCGAAGAAAGATAGTCAGTAAGTTGATTGTTCATTTGTAGGTTTCTATATAATTTTTTTTATGTTTTTTTATATAATTTAGTTTTAATAATCCATATCTATTGATAATATTTATGGTAGATGTAGTAACATCTAATTTGGGTATTAAATAATCGCCGTTTTTAATATAATTAATTTTCATACTTTTACCTTTATTTGAAATAGTAATTTTAGGTACCCATTTAGGTATTAAATTATTAAAATGGGCTAATTATTATTAAATTTGTTTAATTATTAATAAATGGTTTTTGCTTTAAAATAAAGGGTTTAATCAAATTTGCTTTAAAAATATACTAATTAAATTTTGTCCCTGCCACATCCAATAAAAAAATAGGATTGATTTAAGCCAGTGTTCATAAGGGTTTGCGAGTATAGGGAGAATGAAAATAATTCTTGGTAACAACTCGGGAACAAGTTTTGTTAAATTTGCATGATTATTGCAGACATGTAAGTGAAAAAGTAGTATAATGAAATCATAGAGTTCTATACAATTAAAAGTATAGAATTTTTTTTTATAAGGAGGATATGTATGAATGAAATAGTACCAGAGTTTAATGATTCTTTAGTAATTGATTCTTCGGATATAGTAGGAGATTATTTGGAATTAGGAATTGATAGTATTTTAGAAAATGATAGTTTAAAGGAAATACCAATTATCAAAACTTTTATAAGTGTTGGAAAAATTACAAAGAGTATTAGAGAAAGAAATCTAATTAAGAATCTTGTAATTTTTATAAATGAACTCAATAGTGGAAAAATAAATAAAGAAAAGTTAAGTAGACATAGGGAAGAACTAAGAAAAAATCCTAAAAAAGCAGAAAAAGAATTAGGAAGAATTTTAATAATTTTAGAACAAACAATAGACAACATTAAATCATCGATATTAGGAAAGCTTTATAAATCATATATTAACCAAGAAATTGATTGGGATATATTTATTGAATTTAGTGAAATAACAAATAGACTTTTTATGTTTGATATAAATATTTTGAAGGTCATGTGGTCGCAAGCATATAATACTTATATTGAACAAAAAGATGACAATTTTAGAATAGAAAGAATGTATTCATTAGGAATAATTGGTAATATATTTCCATCCATGAATGAAACTAAACATTTACATGGAAGAGTATTAAATGGCTTAGGTAAAAAGTACTGTGATATTATTTTTAGATAATGAGGAGGTAAAAAATGATATTAATTAATAATAAGGAATTATCAAAACTAAAATTCTCAGATGTCGAGGTATTTTTAGATAATACAGATTTAGATGAAAGCTTTTTTATTGAATTTAAAAATGATAGGTTACGACAAAAGGATTAGCAAAGGAAATATGTGCATTTTCTAATACATTTGGTGGTTATATATTTCTTGGTGTAGAAGATGACAAAAATATTACAGGCTGTACTGAATGGACAGAGGAGAAAATTAATAATGTTATTAGAGATCTTATTAATTCCAATCCATCTTTTGATATAAAAAAATTAATTAAAAATGGGCAAAAAATATATGTAATAAGAATTGATGAGGTGGGGTAAATCCACCATATATAACAAATTCTGGTATTATTTTTGAAAGAATTTCTTCAAGTTCAAATCCGGTTAGTGATAGTGCTACTATTAACAGAATATTATTAGTATAAATAGTTTTATATACTTTACTAGATAGAGTAGGATGATCATCGAATCCAACATATTCTATATTAAACTTTGTTCTTTCTTTATCATAATTTCCAGAACCTTTTCTATCATTTAATTCGATTCCAAGTCCACCAATATCTTTAGGTTTTATTTTATTCTTAAAAGTGAGCACTTGATAATCTACAATCATTTTGTACTCCTTTCGTAAATATTGGCATTCTTATTTATAAGTGTGCCATATCTCACTAGGGCACATCCCGTGAGTTTAAGGTGATCCTTAAAAATCCCATATGCTTGTTACAAAGATAGGAGAGAACAAAATGATTTATTCCCTTCACTTGTGTAACAAGTGTTTTATCTAATTTATCAATTATCTAAAACAAGAAAATGAACACTATCGCCACTTTCATTTCTTCGAAACAAAACGTGCCACGTTAATCATTTTCTAAAGAAGGTTCTTCATATTTAATATGATACATTCCACCTTCGTTGGTTCTATATTTAGTTATATGAAGACCTTTTTTTCTAGCGAATCCATGTTATTACTTATAAGTTTTCCTTATTGAGTAGGAGTACAAATTAGATTTGCTTTATTTATGATTTCACTTATATTGAAATCAAAATCTTTTTCTCTAATAGCATATTTAATAAATCCAATTATGTTAGGATTAACATAATCCAAAGATGTATCTTCTGCTATAGAGAATACTTGATTTTTATCTTTATGAAGATGTTCTTCTTCATTTGGAAAATCTCTATTTATTATTTCCATTTTAATGGTGTTATCATCAAAATAGTTTTTACTTAAGCTAATTATTCCATCAACTACGGCATCGAATCCTGTTGATCCTAATGTCTTATCTTATTTGTTCAAATGATGAACAAATAATATTGTTAAATTATACTTATCAGCATAGCTTCTAATCTTAGGCATAAGTTTCTGAGATATATCTTGATAACTATTAATATCATGAGCTATATTAAAATCTATATCTTTTAACATATCTATAATTAATATTCTTCCATTAAATTCTTCAGCAAATTCTTTAATTTGATATTCAATATCCATAAAGTTTATACTTTGTTTTTCATCTCTATCTATTATAAAGAATTTATTCTTTTCAAAACTTATTCTTAGTAGATTACATCTGTCCTTCAATTGACTATCTGACAGTTCTGTAGTAATATATAAGACAGGTGAAGGCTTTAGAATCTCATGACCTAGAAATGATTTTCCATTTGCGATTGAGTTGGCAAGTTGTAGTACGAATAGTGACTTACCAACTTTAGGTTTAGATACTAATAAGTAAACACCTTTAGACCTCATTAATTTATCGATTATGATGTCTTTTTTTGTGCTTTCTTTTAATTCTTCAAAAGCCTTCATATCTTTTAAGCCTCCTTGATTAGAGTTCTAGCTCTATCTTCTAAGTATGGAATATCTATATTTAAATATTTAACAACTTCTCGCATAGGTACTGCATTATTTGGAACATAATAGTTTTCATTTTCTAACTTCTTTTTGATAGTGCTTTTAATATATAATGCATCGTTTCTACCAACACCTGCAAGTTTCATTAAGTCACTTAGACTACACCATTGTTTTGCAATTAATTTTAGTGTTTCTGATGCTGTCATATATTATCACTTCCTTTCTTTTATAATTCTTTTTCGTCTTCATTCCATTTAGTGTTTGGAACAGCATTCGCTTCCAAAATATTTAGTTCAGAGTTATAACTTATATATTTGTTGATTCTTAACTCGAGTAGAGTATCTTTAATATCATCTATAGAGTCGGTACTGTGTTCATTGATTTCTATACCATGAGTAATATTATTAGTTAATACCATTGTTAGGAAACCTTTAGCTCTTAATGATAGATTAGGATCTAATAAGAATTCATCAAATGCTTTATGAACTTTTAATCTAGCTATCTTCTCACCTCACTTTCTTTTTGGAAACAGCTTTTCAACCAATTTAATTTAAAACGGAAACAGCTTTCCATAACTACAATTTACTACTATTATTTAATTTTGTCAACTAGTTTCCAAAAAATGTTAACAAATTTAAAAAAGTCTGATATAATGAGGTTACAAGGAGAGTGAGAATAATGGGGAGAAACGAAATTGTTCTGGGAGATCTTGTTAAAAAAGCTAGAAAAGATAAACATTTATCCGCAAGAAAACTAGCTGAATTATGTGATATAAGTCATACAGAAATAAATAATATTGAAAAGGGTATTAGAATGAAACCTGCTGTTCTTACTCTAAAAGGATTTGAAAAATATCTAGGGTTAGATTATGCTGAAATGTGTAGATTGGTTGGATATTCAGAAGATACTATTAAATATGGTGATGAGAATGTTATTGTGTCTTATGAAAAATACGATAAGATTATTCAGGATTATAGAAGAGAGATAGAACATTGCGCTTATTTAATCGAAGCCAAAAGAAGATGTGGACAAGAAATTAAAGAATCTTTTGATGCAGTATGTAAATATTTAGATACTTTAGATAATGTTCCAGATGAAGTTAAAAAGGAAATTAAATGGATATATAAAGATTTAGAAAATATAGATCTTAAATATGAAAGTTTAATGCAAGAAAGATAATCGGAGGTAAGGTATATGATAAAAAATATAGTAGAAAATAATAAAAATTATGACGGTCAACAGGAAAAAATCAAAAAATTAAAAGAATTATTTCCTAATTGTTTTGATGCAAATGGTGAAATTAAATTTGAAATGATAAAAGAAGAGTTGAGTTCAAATATTAAATTTTCTAAGGAAAGTTTTGATTTAAATTTTTTAGGAAAGTCTTATGCTAAAATGTTGGCAGGATTAGAAACAGAAACAGTTTTATGTCCTGATGAAGAGCATAATTCTGAGAAGCAAAATAAAGATAGTGAAAATATTTATATAAGTGGTGATAATCTTGATGCTTTAAAACATTTAGTAAAATCATATGAAGGTGCAATTAAGTGTATTTATATTGATCCACCATATAATACAGGAAGTGATGGATTTGTGTATGCAGATAAGTTTAATTACGATAAAGAAACGTTGGTTGAAAAATTAGATGTAGATCCAACTGAAGCTGAAAGAATAATAAATATGACATCTTCATCTTCTTCATCTCATAGTGCTTGGTTAACATTTATGTATCCTAGATTATATCTTGCAAAGAATTTACTAGCAGACAATGGCGCAATATTTATTAGTATTAGCGATGATGAAGTAAACAATTTAAAATTGTTATGTGATACTATTTTTGGTGAAGAAAATTTTGTAGCACTTTGTCCAAGAAAGACAAGAGGTTCTGCAACAACAAAGTCAAATGCAGAATTGCAAAAATTGAATGATTATGTACTTATTTATTTAAAAGATAAAGAAAACAGTGTATTTAATCTAAAAATAAATGGAAAAAAAGAATATCCATATACTGATGATAGAGGAAAATATTACACAGTTGCGTTGCAAGATAATGGTCCTTCAGGAACTAGAACTGCTAGACCTAACTTATATTATCCAATATATGAGGATAAAGAAGGTAATCTTCACTTAACAAAAGATAAAGAAGATTATGTTGAATATTTACCAGATAAACATAAAAATGATGATGGACGTTGGATGTGGAGTAAAGAAAAATTTTCGAAAGATTATATGGATTTATGTATTCAAGATGATAAAGTATGTATTAAACATTATTACAATCCCGCTGAAGATCAAAATAAATATGAACAAGAGAGAAATTGGTTAGACAAATATCAAAATGCTAAAGGAACAACAACTTTAAACGAAGTTTTTGGAATTAAAGGCTTATTTAGTAATCCTAAGCCAATTGAATTAATTGAATTTTTGATAAATTTAATTTCTGATAAGAATTCTATCATTTTAGATTTTTTTGGTGGATCAGCTTCTACAGCACATGCTGTCATGAATTTAAATAAAGTGGATGGTGGGAACAGAAAATTTATTTTGGTTCAACTTCCTGAATCTTTAGAAGAAAATTACGAAAGAGCCGAAAAAGAAGCTAAAAAAATGATTGAAGCACAAATGAATTATTTAAAGAGTATAAATAGTCCATTGTATTTAGATGAAATAGGTAAGCAAAGAATGATACTTGTTGGAAAGCAATATAGTGATGGTAAATCTGATCCTTTATATGGATTTAAACATTATACTATTTCTGATACTCCAAATGATTTATTATCAAAAATGGAAGATTTTAATCCGAATTTAATAAATGATTGTGAATCAATATTTAAGGAATATGGATTAAATACTATTATTGAAACTTGGAAGATAGATGATGGCTATGGATTTAATGAAAAAGCATTGAATGTTAATTTAGATGGCTATGAATGTTATAAAGTTAAAGATACTCTTTATTTTATAAATCCAAACATATCGATTCAAAATATATCGTCACTTTTATCTAAATATAAAGATGATGAGTTCAATTGTGATAAAATTGTTTTATTCGGATATTCGTTTAATTTTGAAGAATTAGAAATGATAAAGAATAATATAAAACAAGTAAAAACATTTAAAAATATAGATGTAAAAGTATATACGAGATATTAAGAGGTGAGATTATATGAAATTAATTAGGGGATTAAAACATCAGAATGATGCAATAAATTCAATCGTAAATGTATTTAATGAAGTTGATTTTATTAAACCAAAGAATTTAACTTCAAACCCATTGATAGATTTATCATCTAATCTCCTTTCTTTAAATATTAAAAATATACAAGATAATAACAATATTTTTAAAGATTATAAAAAATATGATGGAATAAATGACAACTACCTAAATTTGGATATAAAAATGGAAACAGGAACAGGTAAAACATTTACTCAAATTGAATCAATATTTGAATTAAATAAAAGATATGGATTTACGAAATTTATTATTGTTGTTCCGACAAAAGCTATTAAAGCAGGTACTAAAAATTTTATTGAATCAATAGATACAAAAAAGTTTTTTAATGATGAATATGATGGTGTTGAAATTGAGTTGAGGACTATTAATCCACTTAAGAAGAAAAAAGGAAGGGAATTTTTCCCAAGTGTTGTAAGAGAATTTGTTTCTGCGTCAAATAATAATACAAAAAAAATACAAGTAATGTTAATAAATTCACAGTTAATTACAACAGGTAAAATGCTTACTAAAGAATATGATAGTAACATTTTAGAGGATTATACAATTCCTAGTGAAGCAATTAAAACGGTAAATCCAGTTATAATAATTGATGAACCTCATAAATTTGATAAAAATAACAAAACTTTTAATAAATTAGAAAATGTATTTAACCCTCAGCTTATTATAAGATTTGGGGCAACTTTTCCATATAGGGATAATAAGGGAAAGGAAAAAGACTATCAAAATTTATTATATAATTTAACTAGTATCCAAGCTTTTCATGACAATTTGGTCAAGGGAATAATATCTGAATACGTTCCAACACCATCTAAGTCTAATATTAGAATAAAAGTATTAAAGATTATTAATAAAGAAAAATGTACAATTCAAAGAATTGATGATAAAGGAACTAAATCATATGAATTATTAACTAATGATAGTTTATCTATTATTCATGAAGATTTTGATGGAATTTCAATTCTTGAGATTAGAAAAGATAAAATATTATTATCTAATGGAATAGAGATTGGTGAAAAACAAGAATTAACTCCTGATACATACGCTGAGTCATACCAAGATATGATGATAGAGACTGCATTAGAGAGACATTTTGAAATTGAAAAAGAAAACTTTGATAGAGGTATTAAATCATTAGCATTATTTTTCATTGATGACGTTAGTTCGTATAGAAAACAAGGAGATAAAGAACCTTATATACTTAATTCTTTTGAAAAGATATTAAAACAAAAATTAAAAGAAAAAATTGATAAGTTAAATGATTGCGAATATAAAAATTATTTAATCGAAAGCTTATCTAATATTTCCAAATGTCATGCTGGTTATTTTTCTGTTGATAATTCTGATTCATCTGATGAAGTTGCTGAACAAGTAAATGAAATACTTAATGATAAAGAAAAACTATTAAAGATTAAAGAAAATGATAAATTTAATTTAAGACGTTTTATATTCTCAAAATGGACTTTAAAAGAAGGATGGGATAATCCTAATATATTTACAATTGCAAAATTAAGAAGCAGCGGTAGCGAAAATAGTAAATTACAAGAAGTTGGAAGAGGTTTAAGATTACCTGTAAATAACAATCTTAACAGAATAGATAATCAACAGTTTTTCTTAAACTATATTGTTAGTTTTAGTGAAGAAGATTTTATTAATAAATTAAGAAATGAAATTAACCTTGAATCAAATTCGAAATACAAATTATCTACAGATGTTATTAAACAATACTGTATTGATAATGATAAAGATTATAAAACATTATATATTTCTTTATTAACTACTGAGGCTATAGATCCAGATGGAAACATTATTAATGAAGAAGCATTAAGTGAATTATGCCCTGGATTAACTAATCGAGTAAGCAGAGAAAAAGTATATGATAGAAGCGAAAAAGATAAGAAAACTTTATCAATACGAAGTAAAAAATATAAAGAAATTAGTAAATTATGGGAATTACTAAATAAAAAATATGTTATCAATTATGATCACTTTGATAAAGATGATATAGAAAATGCTATATTAGATATATTAAAAAATGATGTTGAAAATGAAGACCAATTGATTACAAATAGAAAAAAATTAGTTTTAGATGACGAAAATTTTGGTGTAGAACAATTATCTGGAATTGCTTTAAATGCAAATAGAATACTTAAATATAATACGTTTTTACGTAGGGTAAATGAGATGACTAATATTCCAATTGTTAATATTCATAATGCTCTTGTTAAATATAATGCTATTAAAAAAATTGATAGTTCATTCTTTAATATGACTGTTTTATCAAATTTGTGTATCGAAATAAATAATTGGAAAGCGGATGAATTGTTTAAAAGATTTACATATATGAAAACGGATCTTCCTATTCATCCTACAACTTTAACCAATCCAGATGGAAGTATAAAGGATACTATTGTTATTGGAAATGTAGGAAAAACAAAAGTTGATGGAACACCACAAGAAAAATACTTATATGATACTATTGCATTTGATTCACCAATTGAACAGCAAAATATACTTGAAGAAATCAATGAGGTTTTAGTATTTGGAAAAATACCTAAAAATAGCGTAAAAATACCTGTTGCAAATGGTGGAACATATAGTCCAGATTTTATGTATTTAGTAGAAAAAAAAGATGGAACTTCAGAGTTAAATTTAGTTATTGAATCTAAAAATGTAACATCTGAAAGAGATTTAAGAAGTACAGAAAATTATAAAATTGAATGCGCTAAGAAATTATTTGACGATTTAGAAAAATCAGGAATTAATATAAAGTTTAAAAAACAATTAACAAATGATAATATAGGTTCTATAATTAATAAATTAATTGCATAAAGGAGATGATAATATGAATCAAAAATTTGTAGGATCAGTATATATATTGACTAATCTATCTTTTCCTGAATATGTAAAAATAGGTTATGCTGATGACGTGGATGCGAGAGTAAAACAATTAAATAATTCTGAAGCTGTACCTTTTTCATTTCATATTTATGCAACATATGATGTTACAGAAAGACTTAGTGATATGAAATTTCATAATTTTTTAGATACTATTAATCCTGAACTTAGGAGTATTGAAAACAATGGTGACAAGGTTAGAAAAAGAGAATTTTATCACATAAAACCAGAAGAAATTTATTCTGCATTTGAAAATGTTGCAGAATTAACTGGGACAAAAGATAGACTTCATCTATATAAAGAAACATCAGAAGAGATTAACGAGAAGAAAGAAGCATTGTCTCTATCAAAAAATAGACATCATTTTAAGAATATTGAATTTCATTCGAGTTTAACAGGAAAAGACTATTATTCTAAAACTAATGATGATGGAACTTTAGGAATCTATGAAAAAGACACAAATGTAGAAGTTGCAAATAACTCAAATCCTTCAAAAAGAAAAATATTATACTCTGCATTAGAAGATTATAATGGGGATTTAGATGGCGCAAATACACTTTATCAAATTGCACATAGATTAGAAAAAGCTGTAATGAAAAAATAAAATCATGACACATACGACAGGTAAACGGGGATACATATTTATGTGTCACAAAATAAAAAAACTAGACTAAAGGAGGTTTATATGAATTCAAAAATAGAAATAAATGTTTATGCAGATGAAAGCTGTCATTTAGAACACGATAATATCGAGTTTATGGTTCTTGGATGTATATATTGTTTAAAAAAAGATAAGAATTATATTTCAAATAAAATGAAAGAAATAAAAAAAGAATATGGATTAAATCCTATAACCGAAATAAAGTGGACTAAAGTTTCAAATAATAAGGTTGAAATGTACAAGAAGATGATTGATTTAGTTTATGATTCAAACTTATCATTTCGTGGGTGGATAGCACATGACAAGCAATCCTTGGATAATGAATTGTTTCATCAAACCTATGATGATTGGTATTATAAAATGTATTATTATCTATTTAATTATATTATTAATGAAAGTATTATAGATTATAATTTATATTTAGATATTAAAGATACACGTTCTAGTATAAAAAATGAGAAACTAAAACAGATTTTAACACATTATAATATCTATAACATTAACAAAGTGCAGGCTATTCGTTCTGATGAAGTACAGTTAATACAACTTGCAGATTTAATAATAGGCGCTATCAGTTATAAACTCCGTGGTTTAGAAACAAGTACTGCTAAATTGGAAATAGTAAATTATATTGAATCTAAATTTAAAGTGGATTTATTAATTAATTCTAGTAGTAATCAAAAAAAATTTAATATTTTTCATTGGAGAAGTCAAAAATGATTAAATGTAGCAGAATTAATTTTACAACGATAGAACAAAGTAAAAATGAAAATACAACTGATTATCATGAAAGGGCATATATAGTATTCAAAAAAGAGATCATAGATGAAAAATTGGTATTTAATGGAAAAGAAGTTAGAACTCGTGAATATCCAATAATAGATAATAAAGTTCAAAGTTTTTTTCATATAATATCTGAAGAAAATAAAAAAGGTGTAAAAATGAGATTGTATAAACCGGAAAGAGTTCGTATGATTCCTTATATTTCACAGATGATTAAACATTATACAGAGTGCCAAAATTGTAATGATAACTGTTCAAGAATTAAAGTATGGTCAGCGCCATTTAAGGGTAAACAACAACGTACAAAACTATTTTTTGAAGATGAAGACTATATAATAATTCTTGAAGAGAGAAAAGATTACTATTTGCTGATATCAGCTTATGTTGTTGATAGACCAGATAGAAAGATTGATTTATTAAAAGAATATAATAAATATAAATAATAACGAAAAAAGGATTAGTATAAACTAATCCTTTTTCTGATGCTCCTTCTAATCTAGTTAGATGAGTGAGACATATGATATCATATTTTATAAAAATGTCAATATATATTTCATAATATATTATATGATATCTTACAATTATATTATACATTTTTTCTTACGTTATTACAATACTTAAAAAAAATTTTACATTTTTTTATTTGTTCTACACAGTTTCTACACAACAATTCGGTTAAATTATGGTGTGTAAAATAGTATTTTTTTAAACTGCTCATACGTAAAAGCGTTGATTTTACAGGTTTTTTCTTAATGTGGCTAGTACAACTTTGGCGGCCCCTGGAGAGAGCAAAAGCCCTCGTTTTTGATGTATAATTTCTTCTTTTATTTATATAAACAACCATATTTTTATCATTTAAAGAAACAATAATTATTATAAAATTGTTCAATTTTTAGAAAGTCACTTTTTTTACACTATATTCCGAGTATCTAACTTGCTTATATCTTGCTTAAATTCTATTTAAAATACAAGATCCTATATCTATTGCTATAGTTAAACATATTTAAATAATGACTATTTGCTAGAAAAATGATACAATAAAAAAGAAAAGAGGTAAGTTATGAGAGAAGTACAAATTAATCGTGTTTATAAACATTTTAAAGGAAATTATTATATAGTTGTAGATATAGCAACTCATTCAGAAACTAAAGAACAATATGTTGTCTATAGACAATTATATGGAGATGGAAAATTATGGATTAGACCACTTGAAATGTTTTTAAGTGAAGTTGACCATGAAAAGTATCCAGACGTAAAACAAAAATATAGATTAGAACTTCAAGAAATTGAAAGTGTAGTTAAATAATCTAGAAAAAAGAGGTTATATGAAAAAGAATAAATTAATAGTAATAATTTTAATTATGTTAGTTATAGTTTTATCTGTAGTTGGATTTATATTTATTAAAGATAAAGATACAAAAAAGATGGAAACAAAGAAAGAAACATATTATGCATATGTTAAAATAAATCCATTAGTAAAACTTACATTTGATATAAATTATGAATGTAGTGATAAAAATAATTGTAATGTTAAAAGTAATAAAGTAACTAATGTTGATTTACTAAATGATGATGCTAAAAGTATATATACAAAATTAAGTTATAAAGATAATAAACTAGAAGAAGTAGTTGCATCTTTAATAGATGTTGCAGATGAAAATAATAAAGATGTAAGTAATGTATCATTATCTTCAACTTATAAATTTAATAAAGATGAATTAGTAAAAACTATATTATCATCTTTAAAAACTACTAAAAACGTTGAAATAAATTATAATTATCAAAAAGAAATAGATGAAAGTAGTATGAATGAAACAACGACAGTTCCAACAACTACTCAAACTACAAAAACGACTACAATTAAGACAACAAGTAAATGTGTTAGTAAGAAGTTTAAAAAGAAATATACATATGCATATAAAACAAAAGATGAATGTAAAAAAGAAGGAAATAATGCTTTTAATAACATAACTGATAACGTTGATGATAGTATTTTCTCTTATGGATGTGAAGAAGTAAAAGATGACTGTGGAGATACTTGGTATGGAGTAATATTCTATAAATGGTCAGAAGAAAAAGGAGAATATCCATATTATTACTAAAATTAGCTGATTTGCTAATTTTTTTATGGTTTTATGATATACTTTAATCATAAGAGGAGAGTTTATGAAAAAGGAAATTATTTTAGTTTGTACAATAGTAGTATTAAGTTTAGTAATCACATATTTGTTTTTTAACAAGAAAAAGGATGTAGTTAATATGACTGATAATATATATATCGTTCCAACATTTAATGATGAAATTAAAAGTGATACAGCTTGGTGTGCAACATTTAATTTAATATAGAATGATTTAAAAAATGATATAGTAAAACAAGATGTTAAATTTAAAGATAATAATGAATTTGTTAATAATTTAAATAAAGAATTATTTAAAGAAAGCGATATATCAGATGAATATTATTATAAAGTATATGGAAAGAAAACTATTAAATTAAAAAATGAAATAGAAAAAAATATAAAAGAAAAATTTAATCAAACCAGTGATATATTAGATAAATTTGATTGGAGTGAAGATGCCTTAGATAAAGGTTCAAGTGATTTTGAAAGATATATTTTTTATACAATGCTATATCGTGAATTTAAATATAATACAAAATTTGTAGAATTAGATAAAGATAAATTTAATGATACAGAAAATGTTAAATGTTTTGGTGTTAAAGATAATAAAGAAGCTTATAAAGATCAAATACAAGTAATTTATTATAATAATGAAAATGATTTTGCAATAAAATTAACAACAACTAGTAATGATGAAATTATTTTAAATAAAAATCCAAAAGGAAATAGTTTTAAAGATATTTATAATAACGTTATTGATAATGGTTCAAAATATAAAGGAAATAAAGATTTTAGTAAACAAGATAACTTTAAAATGCCATATATAAATTTAAATGTTTTAAAAGAATATAAAGAATTAGAAAATCAAGAATTTTATGATATAGATAATAATAAATTAGTTATAGATAAAGCATTACAAACTATAAAATTCGAATTAAATGAAACTGGTGGAAAAATAAAAAGTGAAGCTGGAATGGATGTTGTAAAATTCTCGTCTTTAAATCCTATAGATGAATCGCGAAATTTTGACATTGATTCAACTTTTGCAATATTTTTAAAAGAAGCAAATAAAGATAAACCATATTTTGCAGCTAGAATTGATGATATAAGTAAGTATCAAGAAGTAAGATAGACTCTTTACAACTTCAAATAACTATGGTATTTTAATTGTAACGATGAGAGATATATAGAAACTAGGTTTTTATATGCTCTCTTTTTTTGAGGTAAAATTATGAGGATGTTAATTATATTGTTTTTATTTATAGCTTTTTCTATTTATATTATAAAGTATGTAAAAAAATGTGAATATATTGAAAAGTTATTTGCATTAGCATTTGTTTTTTCTATTATTATTCCTATAATAATATATTATTTTGATCAGTTTAACTTGCCTAGCAAATTTGGATTTTTAGACGATATTGATACAAATCGATGGTTTAATTTAGCTTCAGATTATATCATAACAATAATTGGAACTATTTTGAGTAGTTCTGTTGTAATTTCTACGACAATACACCAATTTCAAAAACAAGCTGAAGAAAATAATAACAATAACAGAATAGCAAATATGCCTTTATTTAGATATCAGATAATGAATAAATATGAAAGTAGTAAAGTAAATTTTGTTGACATTACTAATGAATCAAGTGATGAAATAAAGTTTTATTATTTAAACATAAATATAAATAATGTAGGTCTAAATCATGCTAGAAATATAAAATATATTATATATTTAGATGATAAAGAAAATACTCGAAATAATCTAATTAATTCACAATCAATTTTAAAAAGTAATGATGATTGGAATTTAAATATAGTATTAGATTTTCCATTTTATAGAAATAATAGAACAAATAAGTATAAATTAAAAATTATTTTTTATTATGAGGATTTGCTTAGTAATAAATATAGTCAAGAGTTAAATTTATGTGTGGAAACTACTTTAAAATCTGCATCTTCATCTTTTGGATATTTATTGGATATAACAAATATAGTAATAGAAGAAGAAAAGTATTTAAAATAAGGGTGAAAAAAATGAAAAAAATAGATAAATCAAAATATGTTGTTTTAGATGTTGAAACAAATGGCCTATCATCTATAAGTTGCGATTTATTATCAATCTCAATTTATAGCCCAGATAATCAAAAAGTGTATAATAGATTTTTACCACTTGAAATAAATGATTGTGTTTTAACAACTGGAATTAATGGAATAACGGAAGAAATGCTATTAAATAAACCTGCAATGAATCAAGAAGAATTTAATGCCCTTATTAAGGATTTTGATTTAGAGAATCGTGTAATTCTTCATTATGGTGCTATAGATGAAAAATTTATAAAAAATTATTTAAAAAGGAAAAGAATAAATGGTTTTGAAAAATTAAAATTTTATAATATTAAACACAATATAATTTCTTCTAAGTTTTCAGAGGGTAATATTACAAAAGATAATCTTTGTGAACTTTATAATATAGAAAATGTAACAAAAGTTCATTCGGGAATAAATGATTGCATTCTGGAGTGGAAGCTTTTTGAAAAAATGAATGATAATAAGTTATTGATAACAGAAAATGATGTTTATGAGCTTAATGAAGATTATATAATTCCAGCAAGTTTTTTGCAAAATTATCCAAATTTTAAATATCAAATTAAAAATTATCCTTATATATATTATAATCTTGAGGAACTTGAGTCATTTATAGTTGATTCTAACCTTATTGAAAAATTTAGTACAAATATAAGTGGTATAACGATAGAACATTTAATTAATAGCATGTTAGATGTTGATGATAAAAGTCATGAAAATTTTGAATTTCTTGTAAATAATAAAACCAAGTTAAAAAAAATTGGAAGTTTAAAATCCAATAGAAAAATTATTTACATTATAAAAAATGATGATGGTACAATTTCTGCACAAAATAAAAAAGATGAAAAAGAAGTAGAGCAAATAAATCGTGTTACAAACATTATTAAAGAGCAAATTGAGCCGTTGATTGATTATATTAAAATAAATATTTTTAACAATAAAAAAATAATGTCTCAAGAATTAGTAATTAATTATGAAGATAATGTATTAGCAATGTGTGATTTATCAACGGATGACAAAATTTTAGAAATAAAAACTAGTAATGTGGGTGTAGATAAAATTAGATATCAGTTATTTTATGAGTCAAAGGGTAGAGAAATATTTTTATTGAAAACAAATTGGATATTTTCATCAAAAAATAGACTAAAATTTGTTATATATAGAGCTATACCTGTTTGCAATAAAAAATATATATCTAGAAAAAATAATGATAAACTAAGACAACAATTAGAATATAAAATTAGAAATAAAAATGTTGAAATTATTGAATATACAAATCAGCATTCAAATATAAAACTAAGATGCAAATTATGTGGCAATGAGTGGATATCATCTTATGAAAAACTTATAGAAAAACCATATTGTCCAAATTGCATTGAAGTAATGCGACCAACAAATTATGAAGAACGATTAATAGCAACTGCAGAAAAAGGTAAAAAAGGGTTATTAAAGTATCAAAATGAACTAAAATATAATTCTAACGGAAATTTAATAGCAATTAATTATCATGGCAAAAAAGAAAAATTAACAGTTTTCTGTAATAAATGTGGAAGTTATTGGAAGGCAAAGGCTAACAATTTATTAGAAAATCCAGAATGCCCAAAATGTAAAAGCAATAAATAACATTAAATCTTAAAAAGTTTATAGCATCTATTTCATTTATAATAACAATAAATATTTATCTTTTCTCACTTGCACCATACTCATCTTTGTTTTATAATGATAGCACAACAATGAAAGAGATGAGTTTATGGATGAATTAGTTAAGGTTAGTTTAGATGACCTTAAAAGTCTAGAATTATTAATGGAATTTAGAGGAGAAAACTTTAGAGAAAAGTACATATATAGATGTGTACAATCACATTATAACGAGCCCAAAGCAGAATATTTAAAATCGTTATCAGATATAGAAGCTATTATGTACATAGTTGATAAAGAATCAAATATGCAATTTTCATCAGAAGAATATCTTTTATTACATGATGATGTACCTGTATGTTCTTGTGTATTAAGATATGTTAATCCAATAACATGTGATATAGAAATTAAAACACTTGAATCCGAAAGACTCAAAGGTTATGCAAAAAAGACTATTAAATTAGTAGAGGAACATTTATTCAAAGAAACTGATGTAGTATTTACAACAATAAAGGATATTACTACAACGGGAGCTTCAACTAGATTAGCAGTTGCTTTAGGATATAAACTTGCTAATACAGGTTATTATATAAAGATAAATCCTTATATTACTCTTGAAGAAGCAAAAAGAAGAGCTGAACCACATAGAAAAGCTATGTAAAAAAATATATTTTTAGTTTATTATTTCTGAAAATATAGTATAATATTTATAGAAAAGGAGTTTATATAATGGCAAAGAAAGAAGAAAAATCTTTTATGGATGTAAAAGATGAAACAAAGAACTTTGATAAGAAAGATATCGAATCTGGAAAAGGAATGGCAATTATTTCTTATTTAGGATTTTTATCACTTATTCCATATTTATCTGAAAAGAAAAATAAGTATGTTAGATATCATGCTGTTCAAGGTTTAAATTTATTTATACTTGAAATGATTTATTCAGTTGCTTATGGAATACTTACTTCAGTAATCAAGGTTAAAGGAAGCTGCGGAACAGGTTATTATGGAAGTCTAGCTGATGCATTTGGTGTAACTTGTAAAGTAACTCCATGGTGGATAACACTTCCACTTGGAATAATTGGACTTGGATTTACTGCATTAGCAATTATTGGAATCGTAAATGCTTGTCAAGACAAAGCTAAAGAATTACCAATAGTAAACCAAATTAAAATTATTAAAAAGTAGTTAACTTTTTGGCAACTGTAAGGTTGCTTTTTTGATAGAATTAAGACTATATTTATGATATAATAAGTTTAGAGAGGTGAATAAAAATGGAATTAAAAGGAAGTAAAACAGAACAAAATTTGATGACTGCTTTTGCAGGAGAAAGTCAAGCAAGAAATAAATACACATATTTTGCAAGTAAGGCTAAGAAGGATGGATATGAGCAAATTGCAGCTATATTTGAAGAAACTGCAAATAATGAAAAAGAACATGCAAAATTATGGTTTAAAGAATTAAATGGCGGAGAAATTTCTTCTACATTAGAAAATCTATATGCAGCTGCTGAAGGTGAAAACTATGAATGGACTGACATGTATGATGAATTTGCTAAAACTGCTCGTGCTGAAGGCTTTGATAGAATAGCTCAACTATTTGAAGGAGTTGCCGAAATCGAAAAGGAACATGAAGCTAGATATAGAAAATTAATTGAAAACATTGAAGGTGGATTAGTATTCTCTAAAGATGGTGATCGTATTTGGAAATGTAGAAACTGTGGACACATTTGTGTTGGATCATCTGCTCCAGATGTTTGCCCAGTATGTAATCATCCACAAAGTTTCTTCGAAATTAAAGCAGAAAATTATTAGAATGGGGAACCATTCTTTTTTATTGTGATAAATTCTTTATACTTTCTTTTTAATTCTTTAACAAATATGCTCTCATTATTATTAACCATTATATAAATCTTATGTTTAGTTCTAGTTAAAGCAACATAAAAAAGTCTTCTTTCTTCTGGATATTTTATTCCTTCATTATTCTTTAAAAAATAGTCTAATAGTTTATGACTTTTATGCATAAAGGGAATATTATCAGAGTTAACTAGAACTACATTGTCAGCTTCTAGTCCCTTAGATTTATGAATTGTATATTTATTATCCCAGTTAATGTTCTCTATATCTTTATTACATCTTCCAATTACCATAATATCTCCTTTAACATAATTTAAAACATTTTCTAATTTATATCCATATAAAATAACAATAGGCTTTTCTTCGTTAGTTTTAGATAAAATTGTCTTTTTTAATTGATATTTATTTCTCATTACAAAATTACCGCTTGCAGTAATTAGTTCCTGAGAATTTCTATAAGTATATATAAGTTGATGATAACTAACTGACCCTAAATACTTATCTAAATTAACAAATATATCAAGTGTACAACCTGAAAAAGCATATATACTTTGCCAATCATCACCAACTAAAAATAATTTAACCTTATTATATTTAAGAATATTTTTTATTAAATTTAATCTTAATACACTTGTATCTTGAAACTCATCAATTATTATATATTTATAATTTACTTTTACTTTATTTAAAGCCGCTATTTTTATCATATCATCAAAATCTATCTTACCTGTGGATAATAACTCCTCTGTATATAAAACATATATTTCTATAATAATTCTAAGTATTTCTTTATTTATGTAATCAAGTCTCCATTCTAATAACTTTCTTATATCTAAATCATTACTCTTAATATATTTTATAAAAGTTTCTATAACATTTCTTAATTCTATATAATCTTTTGTTTTTAATATTTTATCAACAGATTTTTCTGTAAAAAATATTCTTTTAATAATCTTATTTCTAATCTTATTATTCTTAATAAAAGATAACATGTATTCTTGGATGATATACTTTAAAGTATTATCACTTACGATTTCATATTTCTGATCTAATAAAGATAGACCTAGCTTATGAAATGTTTTAACTTCAACTTTATAATTTAATTTTTCTAATTTAACTTTTAAATTATTAACTGTTTCATTAGTTAAAGAAATACATAATATTTCATCTTCCTTAATATTTTTTTCTTCAATTAAATATTTAACTTTACCTAAAATGGTTTGAGTTTTACCAGATCCAGCTCCAGCTGAAACAAGAACAACATCCGCTTCATCTTTAATTGATTTAACTTGAGCATCATCTAATGTAATTCCAAATAGATCCAAATTATCACTTCCTACTATATATATAAACTAAAAAAAGAAGAATTTCTTCTTCTTAATCTAATTTTTTAAATATGTCTTTATTTATCGAATATAAATAAATATTTGTTTTCTTTTGATAATTTTCTTCTATATATTTTTTATAACCACCTAATTGAACTTTATATTCTTCACTTTCAAGATTAGATAATTTATAATCAATAATATCAAAATGATCATCATATTCTAAAAGTAAATCTATAAATCCATGATAAGTGTTTGTTCCATCACTGAAACGTATTTCATGTTCCTTATATATTTTAGCATTTTTAATATTTTTAACTTCATCATGTTTTAAAAAGTTGATAACTTTAGATTTTTCAACATCAGTTATATCTAATTTATCTAAATTATCGTTTTTAAAATCATATACTTCAAATACATAATGCATAAATGTACCAAAATCTAATTTCTTTCTTAGGTTTTCATCAATAATTGATGTAATTGCTTTAGAAAAGTGTTTGCTTTCTAATACTTTATTTTCGATGTTCATTTCTTTTAAGTTGATTTTAGTATTACTATCTTCAATCATACTTTTATAATTACTTAATTTAACTACATTATAGTCTTTATTAACATCTAATTTTGTTATTTCAGATATCTTAGTAATATCATTTAATTTTAAAGCATTTATAATATCAGCAAAACTTTTATATCTAAGCATATTAGTTTCATTTTGTATTTTATCAACTTCATTAGTAGGTAAAACCATTATTACTTTTTCTTTTGCTCTTGTTAATGCAACATAATATAATCTTATTTTTTCTGATAAAGTTTCTTTCATTTCATTTACATTAGCAGCTACAGTTACAAAAGAAGAACCAATTCCATCATTATAGAAAGGTAAAGTCAAACCATAGTTATTTGTTAAACCAAATGGGTCTTTATTAGGAGACTTATAAAAATTAGATGTTAGCATTGGTAAATACACATAAGGAAACTCTAATCCTTTTGAAGTATGAATTGTCATGATTTTAACTGAGTTATCATCATCACTTACTATCTTCATTTTTATTTCACTTTTATCATTAAGTATCTCATCAAAATAATCATTTAAAGCATAAATATTCATTCCAAATTTGTTTAAATCAGTTGAGTTATTAACAAAATATTCAATTTTTATAAGTCTTTCATTAACATTATCAACATGAAGTAATCTATTATAAAAATCAAATTCTTCTATAATTTTAGCTAATATATCGCGATTTGATAAAGAATCTAACATTACGCTTATACTTTCACACTTTTTATAAATATCAGTATCTTTATAATCTTTATTAATAATAATATTAAATAATTCATCATCACTTAATTCATAAAGATAAGATCTAGCAATACTAGCAAAAGCATGAGTAAATTCAGTATCTAAACAATGTTTTTTTATCTTAATTATAAGTGTTATTAAATTCTTTAATAAATGAATTTCATCTTCATCTTTAATATTAATATCTTTTTTTATGGAAGTTGGAATATTATTTGCTTCTAATATTTTTTTGAAATCTTCAAAGGCAGTAGACTTATCAATTAATATAGTAAAATCCTTATAATCAATATCTCGAGTACACATTTGATCATCTTTATAATAAGTAACTTGTTCTTTATTTTTTATATGTTTTTTTATATCATCAACTATAATGAAAGCTTCTTTTTCAACTTTTGAATAAGGCTCTTTTTCATCATAGCTAAGTATTTCAGCATCATAATAATTAAAATTAGAACTTTCATATGACTTATTACCGTAAATCATCATGTGCTCACGTTTATAATCACATCCACCAATATCATCAGTCATAATAATAGCAAATATTCTATTTATTATACTTACGACGCTATTTCTAGATCTAAAGTTTTCCATTAAATCAATTTTAAACCCATCTTTATCTTCTTTATAATTATCATATTTACTTTTAAATATATAAGGATTGGCGTTTCTAAAACGATAAATAGATTGCTTTATATCTCCAACCATATAAACATTGTTGTTTTGAATATATGAAATAAATTCTTCTTGAATATCATTTGTATCTTGATACTCATCAATCATTATTTCTTTAGTCTTAAATTTTATTTCATTTCTAACATCTTCATGATCTCTTACAAGTTCAATAGCTTTTAAAGCTATATCTATAAATTCATAAGCATTCTTTTCTTTCTTAAAATCTTGAAGTCTATTATGAATTTCTTTTAATATATTAACCACACATTTAGCATAATCAAATGTTGATAAATAGTTATTTATTAACATTTTTTTATCTCCATATGAGCAAGCCTCTTTAAGTTTCTTTTTTGCATCACTTATTTTAGGAATTATTTCTTTTGCTTCTTCATCATATGCATCATTTTTGTTTTGAACAAGTTTAAAATCTAATGTATTTATTAGTTCATCATAACTACTTGCATTTTCAAATTCAGCTATTGCTTGTTCATTTTTACTTTGAGTATCTGGACTTGCGTAGTCATTTAATTTTTGAATTAATTCAAGAACATCATCACTTAAACTAAATATATAATTTTCAAATTCATTAAATGTATTATTAACAAAAGAATCATCATAAAAATGAGTTAAATAATTATCTAAATATTCATCAATATTAATTTTATTTTGAAGATTATGATAAACTGACTTTATACTACTTCTTATATCTTTGTCATTTTTTAAAGTTTGTTCACGAATAAATTTTGTAAATAACTTATCATTAGATGCATATAGCTTTTCAAAAACATCATCAATTATTTTATCTAATTCTAAATTAACAATATTAGCATCAATTATAGTGAATCTATCATTCATATTTAATGTATTGGCATATTTTTTAACCATGCTTTGTGCAAACGAATCAAATGTAGTAATATATGCTGAATCCAAATATTCCTCCATGTGAGCAATATTTTTATTTTTCTTTATTACTTTTCTAATACGATCTTTCATTTCTGCAGCAGCAGCATTTGTAAATGTTAAAATAATAAGATCACTTATATTAACGCCTTCCATTAATAATCTTTCAACTCTTGTTTTTAAAACAGTAGTTTTACCAGAACCGGCACCAGCTGAGACAATGATATTCGTATTACTTTTATTAACAGCTAAACTTTGTTTTTCAGTTAAATTTGGCATTCATCATCATCTCCTTTAATCGTTTTTATTTCATAATCACTTGCTTCTTTAAAACAAATATCTCGGTAAGGACAAAATTTACATCCATCAGCAAGTTTTTCTATTTTTACTGGTTTAATATCGAATGAGCCTTTGCTTACTTTATCTATACATTCATCAATTTTTGTCTTAACTAAATTAGTAAGTTCATCTCTTTGTTCACTAGTATAAACTTTACTACCATATCTCAAATCATTGGTTGTCTTTAAAACCGAAAGACCTTTAATTACAACAGATTTTTCATAAGAATCATCCATATCCTTGATACTTTCAAGTGGACCAAAAGTAATACCATCAAGTCTTAAACTTTGTTCTTTAGTTTCTTTTTTATCAAGTGAAAATATTTTCTTTTGAGATAATAAATGTTGTAAATATATACCTTGTACAACTGTATCTTTTTCAAGTTCACTTAACAAATATAAATAAATTGGTAATTGTAAATTAAGACCAAATTCAAATAATTTACTATTGATTACTTCTTTACCAGTTTTATAATCAACTATAAATGCTTTATTTTCAGAGTATATTATTTTATCAACATATCCTTTGATATTTGTTCTTATTGGAGCATTTATACTTTTTATCTTACTTGATTCAAATTCTTGTCTTGTAATATTAAAATGTTCGTATTGGTTTCTTATAACCCCAATAATAAATATAATTTCTTCTTTTAAAGTTTTAATGAAAAATTTATCTTTATTATTAAGTTCCATAAGAGAAGTATTAATAAATTCATCATATACAACTGAAGGATCTAAATTATCTTTTAAAACAACTTCTAAAGTGTGATGAAAAGCATTACCAATTAAAGTGTCTAAAGTATCATCAAATTCATCAATTCTTAAAATACTTTTTAAATAAAATTTAAAAGGACATTCATAAAACTTCTCAATATTTGTATATGAAAAATTAATTTTTCCATCAATAAATTTAATTAAAGAATCTTTATTTATAGATTTAAATTTATGATTATATTTCTTATAAGGAATATCATAATTACTATTTAAAATAACTAAATTATCATCTTTTTCATTAAATTTAATTAATTTATCTAATTTAGATGCAAGTAATAGTTTATTACTTAACTCAGAATAACTTGATATTGTTTCATTTCCATTTTTAGTTTTTATTTTTTCTCCATCTATCAAGGAAGTTGGTAACGTTTCTCCAGAAATTGTATTATTCTTATAAGTAATAACTAAATTCTTAATATTACCAATAGCTTTAACTAAAGCCTCTTTAATATCTTTATTATATTCATAACTTTTACTTAAAAAAGCAGGTTTAATATCATCATTTAAATAATCAATATCTTTTTTTATTTTAGGAATACTTCCTTGATTAAAATTAATTAAAAAAACATATTCATCGTCATTAAAACTGTTATTTAAAATATTTGTACAAGTAATCTCGTGTTCATAATGGTTAACACTTAATCTAGCTCTTTTAATTTCAGCTATAAATAAATCTAAAATATCTTCATCTTTAACCCAAAAATAAGTATCAATAATTGATTTTATTTTTGAATATACTTTGTTATTAAGTTCATTCTTTTCAACATCAAATTTAGTTTTTATCTTAGCAAGTAAAGAATAGAAATTATTACTAAAATTATTAACTGCATACTTACCAATAGCTGTATCATATACAGTAGTTTCACTTTTTATATAATAAGGTATATTAAATAATTTGCATATTCTTTTCATTGTAAAATAGTATGTATCATCTACATTAGCTATATATATTTTTTCAAGTGGAATACCACTAGTTATTAAATTAGAGATGCTTTCACATACATAAGTAATTTCATCTTGCATATTATTAAATGCAATAGCTTCATGACAAGTATTCATATAATCTTTATTAATAATAGTAACATTATCAAGTTTACTCAACATATATTTATTAAAAGAATCAATATAGTCAAAACCATATACATATATTTTTTTATTACTAATTAGATTTTTAAATAATGGATCAGTAATTAATAAATTTAAACTATTTAGATAATCTCTTATCTTACTTAAAAAAATGTATTTTTCATTATCATAAATTTTATCTTCTAAATAATAAAGATTTTTAATATAATTTCTAGCAGTATCATAATCAAGAGAAAACTCTTTCATTACACGATAAATACTTTCATTATTATAATCAAAAAAAAGACCCTTTTTAAGTTCAGTAAAACTCATAATCTTTATAGATTTTAATATCTTAAATTCATTTATATAATCAAGTAATTTATACTTTATATTATTATCAATTATAAGTATAGAATTGTCTTCAAGTTCACTAATAAAGTCCATATAATCACCTATCAATATTATAACATATTAAACATATAAAAAGTGATACATTTGTATCACTTAATCATTATATTTACTAGTTAAACCGAAGTAAGATTCTAAAGTAATCCAATCTCCATTATTATAAAGTTTATATGAAAGATCAGTACCTACATATCTTAAATGCCATGATTCATATTTATATCCAGTTTCATTATTTTTATTTTTTGGAAATCGAATTATAAATCCATATTTATATGCATTTTCATTAACCCATTTACCTTCTGCAGTATTTGCAAAAGCATCACTTATAGAATTTAAATCAAAACATAAACCAGTTTGATGTTCTGAACTTCCAGGTCTAGATGAATAAGTATCGGCTTTTTCTTTACCGTCACGAGCAACATATCTATTATATATCGTATTTTGAGTTTGGTAAGGTCTATAACCAGAAGTAATTCTAATATTTAAACCTAGACTTGCAGCATCAGCTTGCATAATTTTCCATGCTTTATAAACTGTATTATTTATGCAATCATTACATGTATTTGTTTTTCCTTCACTTGGTTTATATGTATCTTTTGGAACAAAATCTGAACCTACTGTATATGTTTTATTAACGATCATATATCCATCAACATAAGTAACACCATCAATGGTATAAATTGTATATCCTTTACTAGATACTCCAATATCTTTTCTTTCACCATCAATTTCTTTTACCATTTCATAACTACCAGCAACATTTGTTTTCTTAGTAGTTTTACTAGTCGTGATAGTTTTTGTTGTTGTTACACTTGTTGTAGTAGTTGTAACTGCATCTACTTTTTTAGTAGTTGTAGTAGTTTTATCCTCTTTATTATCCATTTTTTTCTCCTCACATTTATTGTTTATAATACAATTTATGCAGCTATCACTCATAAAATTAGCAATTATAAATTTTGGAATAAATAAAGCAAGTAATAAGATTACCATAACTAAAAAGGCATTTCGATAATTTTTCTTTCTGCTTTTTTTGTTTCTATAATAAACATAATATAAAATTGGAATAATAAAACATAATGCTAAATAAGTTACAGATGTAATTGTTGAAATAGTTGAACTTGTGCACATATTATTACTACTTTCTAATTGAATTAACAATTATAACAACTATACCAAAAGCTTCTATTAAAAGAGACACTATAACTAAAATATTTGTTACAATATCACTTAAAGTTAATGCTTTTGAAAAATATGTTGTAATCACTAGTACGAATAGACCAATAACAACAATTAAGATTCCTAAGTCTATACTTCTATCTTTTTCTTTTCCAATTCTTTCAGGTTTAACTTCTTCTTTAATGTTTTTTTGTTTTGTTTCTTCTTTAGTTTCACTTACTTCTTCAGGAGTAACTTCTTCCAAAACTTTCTTTTCCTCTACTTTTACTTCGGGTTCAACTACGTTAGTTTCCTCAATTTTTACTTCTTCTACAATAGTTTCTACTATTGGTTCACTTTTTTTAGGAGTAGGCTTTTTAGTAGTTGTAGTTTTCTTAGTGCTACTAGTTTTTTTTGCTCCAGTAGTTTTAGATGTACTAGTTTTTTTAGTACCAGCTTTACTTGTAGTAGTTTTTTTAGCAGTACTAGCCTTTGAAGCACTTGCAGATTTAGTAGCTGTTTTAGTTCCAGTAGTTTTTTTAGTTCCACTTGTGCTTTTTTTAGCAGTAGTAGTTTTTTTAGTTCCTGTCTTACTTGCAGTAGTTTTTACATTTTTCTTTTCTTCTTTGTTATCCATAATCCACCTCTTAATTTTATTATATATCAATTATAGCATAAAATAATAAATATATTACTTATAATTTACTTTATACTATTTTTTTTATATAATTATTGTGGTGAAAAAAATGAAAAAAATACTTTTAATGATTTTAACTTCAATTATTTTTATAAGTTCTGTTAACGCAGAAGAACAAAAAGAAGAAGTAAAGCTTATTAATTGTGACAGTGCTGTTTCTTTAACTGTTGAAACAACTAATGGTTATAAAAGAATTAGACTTTTAATGATGGATTCATCAACTGGGTCTTTAGATAAAGAAATTAATAATTATGTTTGTAATAAAGTTAAAAATGCAAGCAAACTAGAAATAGAACTTGATCCATTAAGTGATAAAGAAAATAAATATAAAGAAACTTTAGTATATCTATATGTAGATGATTGTCTTTTACAAAATGATTTAATTAGTTTAGGATATGCTCAAGTTAATTATGTTTATAATGATTATAAATATGTAGATGAACTATGCAATTTACAAAAAAGTGCATTAGAGAATAAACTAGGTATATGGAACTATCCCGATATAAAAGAAGAATATTGCCAAAGTGGAGTAGTTATAAAAAACGAGACAAAAGACGAAGAAAAAAATGAAGAAAAGAAAACTAAAGATAATAAAAATATTAAAAAAATATTATTTATAAATTCTATATTAGTCATGTTTTTAATAATATTTTTAAAAAGGAAACATACTTATGAAAACTAAAAAAATGGATATTATCTATGAAGATAAAGAACTTCTAGTTGTAAATAAACCTGCTAATTTGCTTACAATTGGAACTGATAAAGAAAAATTTAAAACTTTATATCATGAAGCATATGAATATGTTCATAAAAAAAATAAAAACAATAGAATATTTATTGTTCATAGATTAGATTATGAAACTTCAGGTATAGTTGTGTTTGCAAAAAATGAGAAAATAAAATCATACCTACAAAATAACTGGAATAAAATTGCTAAATTAAGAAAATATTATGCGGTTGTAGAAGGTTGCGTTAAAGAGGATAAAGGTCATATTGAAGAATATCTAAAAGAGGATAAAACATTAAAAACTTATAAAACTAATGATTCAACAGGTAAACTTGCTATAACTGACTTTGAAACAATAAAAAGAAGTAAAAGTTACAGTATCTTAAACATAACAATAAAGACAGGAAGAAAAAACCAAATAAGAGTCGCACTTGCTAATATGAATCATCCAATAATTGGTGATAAAAAATATGGTTCAACCAAAAATCCTCTTAGACATATGTGTCTTCATCATGAGGAGCTTGTTCTATTATTACCTGGAAATATAGAACGTAGATTCTATGCCAAAGTTCCAAAGTATTACGATATATTCAAATAAAAAGGGTTGCTTATAGCAATCCTTTTGCATCATCTTCAACATATTCAAGTATATCAGCAGGTTGACATTTTAACGTTTTACAAATTGCTTCTAACGTAGAAAATCTAATTGCTTTTATTTTACCAGTTTTTAAGTTTGAAAGATTTGAAATAGAAACACCAACATCTTCAGAAAGTTTATTTAAACTAATTTTTTTATCAACCATAACACGATCTAAATGAACAACAATAGCCATATCAACACTACCTTTCATATTATGATTATAACAAAAAAATTGCCGAATATCAATAATTATTTATTGTAATTCTCGTAATAATCTCTTTCAGAAAGAACATCAAGTAAGTTCTCTATAACATCATCATTACACTCTTCACTTAAATACATAAGTTCTTCAATAACTTCTTTTAAATTTGCACAATTTAAATAATTTATATTATAAGATTTTAAAATCTCCATTTCTTCCTCAGATAAATATAAGTTATCTTTAACTTTTTTCATCATTGTATATTCAGGGTTTACTGTACCAAAGTTTTCGTTTTCCATAAAATACCTACTTTAAAATTGAAGTAAAATCAAAATTACTTAAAAAATAATAACCAGCAAGAACGATTATAACAAAAATAAGTATAAAGAATAATAATGGTATAAAATCAGTAATTCTAATATGCTTTTTACTTATTTCATTATCTTTTTCTATTTTTTTGGGCTTAACTTCTTCCTTTATATAATCTTCATCTGTATCATAATAATTTTCCCCATAAATGCCTTTTAACACGTTTTCAACTTCAATTTCAAATGTATCAATTAAGTTATTATTTGCATCAAATAATTTTGTAGTATTAGTATTCATTTTATCACCCTAGCTATTTTAAATAATATCACAACTTTTATATATAAACAATACCACAAAATATTATTAAAACTAGGCTTGAAGTCTTTACATAAATGTATGTATTATGTTAAAATGAAAGAGAATAAGGAGGTTATGATGAGTAACGTTATTAATGGAAAAATGAAAAAAAGTATTAATAATTTTGTTCAAGAACTTAAAAACAAGATAAAAGATTTATCTGATTTACATGAACAAAACCGAAATTTAAGTATTAATTTTGAACGTATATGTGACATTGTAAAACGTTACATAATGGGGCCTCCTTTGGGACTTCGTGCTGGAGATATCTTAAGAAGTGATATTCTCTTATTTAGTAAAAAAGATTTAGAAGAAATACTTAATCTTATTGGTGTAAATGATAAAACAATAATTAATTCTTTTGAACAAAATCGTGATGCAATAAAAAATACTAGAAATGAAGAAACAAAAAGTGAACTTAATGCGTATTTTCAAAATATATTGAATATTATTGATAAGTATCTAGAAGAGTATAATATTAGATATTCAAACCAAGTAAGTTTTGAATCAACAAAAGTAGAAAAATATAAAAAATATATTAATTTATTTAGTAAAAAAGAATTTGATACATTATTTGATGAATCAGATTTTGAAGAACTAAAAGCTTTAATGAGTGAATGTAGTCTTGAACCATTAGATAAAGCTGAAATATTAAAGTATATCAATTTACAAAACATTACTTATGTATTAAAAGGTAAAAAAGAAGTAGAAGATTTTGATTTTAAAAGTCACATTTATTCTTTAGTTAGTGATTACTTAAATGATGATGAATATGTTAATATTGTTAGAAAAGAAATGCCTTATATTGATTATGAAACTTTAGTATTTATTCCAAAAGAGGGAATACGTATTGCTAAAAAACATAAATTAGATCAAGCAAAGACAATTAATACTTTAGTGTCCCTAGCAATAAATAGTTTATATTTAAAATACGAACATTTTATTGAAATGGATGATAGCAATATTGAAATAGATTCTTTAAAAGATGCAATAACCATGTTAGAAGGTTTTTTCGTTGATAATGAAAATGTTAGTTTAAATTTAGCAATAGCTTTAATAGTTGAAAACGAAGAGTATTTAAACAAATATGCAAACGAAGCAGAAAACTATTTAGATAAAACAATAAGTGAAATATTAGAACTTGGTTTTAATGAAGATGAAGCAGTAATGTTAAAAACTATACCAATACTAAAAGGCATAAAAGAAACAGTTGATATAATACCAACATTAGAATTAAAAGAAAAGAAGGAAAGACTTACATATTTAGAAGAACTCATGGATATGTATAATGAAACAAAAGCATATGCTCTTTCAAGAATAGAAGCAATAAAAAAATAGGGTGATAAAGTGTGAATACTAGCAATGAATTATTATTATCAATTATAAATTCTAAAAAAGATGAATTGTTGAAGAAAAAAAATGAAACAGTATATTTTAATGACATTGATTTAATCAAACTATATCATCAAATAGAAAAGAAAAAAGATAATATAAAAAATTTAGATAATGATTTAATAGAAGAAATAGTAAATTCTTCTTCTGCCAAAAATAAAGAAAAATTTATAAATTCTATAGAAAATATAAGAGATTTATATATTGGTCAAGAAAAGTATAAATTAAATGTTAACTTTAAGCCAAAATTTTCAAAAGATATATCAACATTTTTAGATATAATGAGAGAGTACATTGAATCTAAAAACAAAGGCCTTATTGATTTAGAAGAATATTTAAACTCTTTAGATGAACTACTAGATAAAATCGTTAATAATGAATTAATAATTAATTTTTCTTTTGTTGAAAAAATCGTAAATGATTATAATGCAATTGATTTTGAAACCAATTATTATAAAATAATGGAATATATTTCTATACACAATTTAGCAATCTTAAAAACTCCAGATAATATATTACCAGTTGTTGAAACAAAGACAATTAAATCAATTGAAGAAGATGAAGATATAAAAGAAATTTTTGCTAAAGTTGGATGTAGTTATAAAGATTTAACTAGTGAAATACTTGCAAGATTTGTTACAGTTAATCGAGATATACTTATGAATAACTTTAGACTTATGAGTAAGAATAAAGCTGAAAATTATGGAATACTGCATTTAATTTCCAAAAATAATTTTAAAGCAAAACTTATAATTATGCTATATTCAGATCCAGAAACTATAAAAAATGTAGTTGATTTAACTAGAGACATTAATGGTAAAATTAATGTTCCTCTTTTAAAATCAGTTTGTAATAATGTGGCTACTTGTTTTATTAAAGATGACAATGATAATTATAAACCAATGTATGAAACTTTTAAAAAAAATATTGAAATGTTAAAGTCATTAGAAATAAATTATCCTGCTTTAATAAAAAATGCTCCATTATTTATGATAATAAGTCCAAGTGATTTAAGTTTTACTTTGAATCATTTAGAAGAAATAGGATTTAACAAAAAACAAGTTATTAACAAATGTTATAAGACACTTGCAATAAATCCAAGTTTAATTGTAAAAAACGCAAATTTCATAAAAAATACAATAGTTGACTTTGATAAATTTATAAGTGAAAGTAAAAACTATGTATTATTAAAAGTGGAATCATTAGAAGATTATGTTAAATATTTGAAAAAAAATGATAAAGAAACAATTACATATAAATGTTTAACAAATAATTTAGAAGAATTAGTTGTTGAAAGTTTAAAAGATGGTGATTAATTTGATAAGTTATATTAAAGATTATGGAGTAAGCAATATTGAATATGAATATATATTAAGAGATTTAAAAAAAGAATATATTGATATTTTAGATATTGAAAGTGAAAACATAAAAGAAGTTTTAAAATATTATAATTCAATAAATATATCAAGTGAATTATTCAATATAATAATGCATAGATTTGATTTAATAGTTACAACTCCAGATGAATTAGAAAAAAAGATAAGTAAAATTGATAGTAGATTATTTAAAAAAATAGTAAATAATAATGTTGATAACTTAGTTATGTTTGGTATATAAGCGTACATTTTGTGCGCTTTTTTTAAACTTTATATTGTATTATTTTTAATAAACATGTTAAAATGAATGTGGATTTATTTTTTGGCCTGTTGGTGAAGTGGTTTAACACATAACCCTCTCAAGGTTACATACATGGGTCCGAATCCCATACAGGTCACCATTAGAAAATTGAACTCACCAACATGAGTTTTTTTATTTTGCAAAAATTTCTTTTTTAAAACCTAATAATAGTGTATAATTTATTTAAGGAAGTGAAGGAATGGACTTATTTATTAATGGTTATAATGTCTTTTTAATAATACTTATAACGTTCTTAGCATCAGTTGTGTTAACTCCTGTTGTAAAAAAAATTGCTTTCCATGTAGGAGCAGTTGATAAACCGGATCATAAAAGGAAGGTTCATAATCACATTATGCCATCTATGGGTGGACTTGCAATATTTTTTGCATTCTTAATTGGTTATATGTTATTTGCACCTAAGACGACACAAATGTTATCCGTTTTAATCGGTGGTTTTGTAATAGTTATAACAGGTATGCTTGATGATATAAAACCATTACCACCAAAGATAAAATTTTTAATGCAAACTGCGGCAGCATGTATAACTGTTTTTTATGGAAATATTACGCTTGCAGATATGACCATATTTGGAACTACTTTCCATTTTGGAATATTTGCATATCCGATTGCTGTTTTATTTATGGTATCCATTATGAATGCTATTAATTTATGTGATGGACTTGATGGTCTAGCAGCAGGAACTTCTACAATTTACTTTATTACAATTTCCATAATAGGTTATATTATGAATAAACTTGGCGGACTTGATGTAATTATGTGTTTAATTATGATTGGTGCGTGTTTAGGTTTCTTAGTTTATAATTTTGCTCCTGCTAAAATATTCATGGGAGATACAGGAAGTTTATTTTTAGGTTTTATAATCTCAGTTATTGCTCTTTTAGGATTTAAAACAGCAACAATTACTTCATTAATAATTCCATTACTAACTTTATTTGTTCCTATAATTGATACATTCTTTGCAATGTGTAGAAGAATGCTTAGAGGTGAAAGCATTGATCATGCAGATCGAGAACACTTACATCATCAATTATTAAAAACAACTAAATCAACTAAAAAAACAGTTATCATAATGTACTTAATAAATACTTTATTTGCATCAGTTTCTATATTTTATACTTTAGGAGACAAAAAAATAAGTATAATATTATACCTAATTCTATTAACACTATTTATAGTTCTAGTCATGAAAACAGATATTCTATTTGAACATGAAAAGAAAGGAAAAAAATGAAAGTAAATTTATATGATTTTGATAAAACTATATATGAAGGAGATTCTTCAACTGATTTTTTCTTCTATGCTTTATCAAAAAATTTAAAAATACTTATTTTATTTCCTAAAATAGTATTAGCAGCTATAAAATATAAATTAAGAATAATAAATAAAACTAAAATGAAAGAAACTATTTTTTCATTTTTAAAATATGTTAATAATGTTGATGAATTAGTAGATTCATTTTGGAAAACACATGAAATTTATATCAAAGATTTTTATTTAAAAAAAGATCATTCAAAAGACATAATAATATCAGCTTCTCCTGAATTTTTACTAAAGCCAATTTGTAAAAAATTAAATGTATTAGATTTAATTGGAAGTGATGTAGATAAAAAAACTGGTAAATTTAAAAAAGAAAATTGCCATGGGGAAGAAAAGGTAAGAAGATTAAATCAAAAATATAAAGATTTATATGTATGTGAATCATATTCAGATTCTTTAAGTGATATTCCATTATTAAAACTTGCTAAAAAAAGTTTTATAGTAAAACATGAAAAACTTATAGAAAAGAAGTTCAATTAAAGTCAGAAATGACTTTTTTTTGTTAATTAGAAACAAATTCTGGTATTAATCTATGAAAAAACTTAATATTTTGGTAAAATTATAATGGTGAATATAATGAAAGTTAATGTAGGAGTAAGTAATCATCATGTACATTTAACAAAAGAAACATGGGAGTCTCTTTTTGGAGAAAAACCAATGATAAAAAGAAATGATTTGAGTCAAAAAGGAGAATTTGCAACTATAGAAACTGTTAATTTGGAAAATAATAATAAAATACTTGAACACGTTAGAATAGTTGGTCCTTTTAGAAAATATGATCAAGTTGAAATATCTAAGTTTGATGCTAATTATTTAGAAGTGTTTCCACCGGCGAGACAAAGTGGAGATTTAAAAGATACTCCTGGTATAACATTAATTGGACCATGTGGAAAAGTTACTTTAAATAGTGGAGTGATTATTGCAGAAAATCATATTCATATGAATCCAAACATGAGTTCTTCTTTAGGTCTTAGTAATAAACAAATTTTGTATGTATATAATAATCAAGATTTTTTATTTGAAGCAAAATTAAAGGTAAGTGATAACGGAGTATTAGAACTTCATATTGACAGAGACCAAAGTAAACTTTATAATCTTGAGACAGGAAGCAAAGTGGATTTTAAAGTATGTGGAAAATAGGTAATGTAGAAATTAAGAACAGAATAGTTTTAGCACCAATGGCAGGCATATCAAATACTTCTTATCGAAAAATAATAAAAAGTATGGGTGCAGGTTTAATATATGCTGAAATGGTTAGTGATAAAGCCATCATGTATAATAATGAAAAAACAATTGAACTTTTAAAAATGGATGAAAGTGAACGACCTATAGCTCAACAAATATTTGGAAACGACAAGGATTCATTTGTTATAGCAGCAAAGAAAATAGAAGAACTAATGCATCCAGATATTATTGATATAAACATGGGTTGTCCTGTTCCTAAAATTGCTTTAAAATCTCAAGCAGGGGCATCTTTATTAAAAAATCCTGAAAAAATTTATGAAATAGTTAAATCTGTAGTTGAAGCAGTAAATGTTCCAGTTACTGTAAAGATAAGAAGTGGATGGGACACATCAACCATTAACTGTGTAGAAGTTGCAAAATATATTGAAAAAGCAGGAGCAAGTGCAATTACACTTCATGCAAGAACCCGTTCTCAAGGCTATAGTGGTAATGCCGATTGGAACTTAATTAAAAAGGTAAAGGAAGCAGTAAATATTCCTGTAATTGGAAATGGTGATGTAAAAAGTTGTTTTGATGCAAAGCGCATGTTAGATGAAACTGGATGTGATGCAGTAATGATTGGTCGAGGTGTTTTAGGTAACCCATGGCTTATAAAAGAATGTGTTGAATATTTAGAAAGTGGTAAATGTCCAACAGAAGTATCTTCTAAAGAAAAATTAGAAATGTTAAAAAAACATTTTGAATTACTATGTAATGATAAAGATGAAAAATTAGCACTTTTAGAAATACGTACTCATGCACTTTGGTATATAAAAGGTTTACCTGGAAGCGCAAATATTAAAAATCAAATTTGCAAAACAACAAATAAAGAAGAACTTTTTAATATATTAGATAATTATATTAATGAGTTATAAATAGAAGTGGTGTATTATGAAAAAAATTAGTAAAGGTGAATATTTAAGTGAGTTAAGAAAGAAGAAAAACTTAACTCAAAAAGACCTAGGAGATTTAATTCATTATTCAGATAAGAATATATCTAAATGGGAAATGAATAAATCTTTTCCAGAAGATGAAAAGACTTTAAGTGCTTTAGCAGAAGTTTTAGGTGTAACAGTTAAAGATTTAGAAAGAGGTGGAAGAAAACCACTATTTGAAACTATATATTTTAAGGTTATAGTAATATTAGTAGTTCTAGTTGCAGTACTTGTTAGTGCAATATCTCTATTTAATAAAACTTTTGTTTATATTATAAAAACAGATAATAAAGATATTTATATAGAAAATGGAAATTATGTTATCAATCATGAATATATTCATTTTTCTATAAATAGTATTGATACAAATAGTACAGATGAAATAGATTCTATTGAATTATTTAAATATAATGATAAAAGTAAAAAACCTACATTAGTTTATAGAACTAATTCATTCCCTATAGACATTTATAAACGTAATAATAGCAAAGCATTAATTAGGGATTTAACAAAATATCCAACTGTTTTAAAAATTACATATAAGAACAATACTGAATTAGATATAAAATTATCTTTTAAAATTGTTAATTCAAAATATGATTATCAAGAAAAAGATAAAAATAATTCAACAGCAGATGATGCTAAAACTTTAGAAGAATATTTAACTAAAATTGGTTTTGTACAAGATTCAAATTCATATATAAAACAGGTTAATGACAAGATTAAGATATCATATAATAAAGTAGAAATATTAAAACTTTGGTATAAAGCGCAGAATGCAAGAAACTGTTACAGTCTAAGGACAAATGCTAAAACAATAATTCTAAGTAAATATGATATTAAAAGTGGAGAAGAAAAAGAAAGTAACATTGAAATAACAAATTACAAAAGTAAAGATTGTAGCAAGATTAAATGTAATACAGAAGAAGATTATATTGAGTATTTAATTTTCTTAAAGGATAAAATAAACAGTTATGAAAAAAATATGTAGAATTTTGTAGAACTAGAGTAGAGCACAAACATCCTACTTTTCTGTTATGATGAATGCAGAAAGGAGTAGGATGTTTTTTTGAAAAAGGGATTGCTTTTATTAGTAGCTAGTTTAGTTTCATTTGCATCAATTAACTCAGTTGCTGCAGAAGAAACAACAAGTGATACTATAACAAATCAAAGTGGAGTTGTAATACCAATAGAAAAGTATAATGCTTTAAAAAGCATTTATTCAGATAACTTTATGAATTATATGACTCAAGAAGAGTATAATATAATTAAAGATAAAGATTTATCTAAAGTAGTTATTAAAGAAATTACAGATGCTAATTTAAATTCTTCAACTAGTACAATAGCAACTGAACATACAACATCATCAAAAGGTTTAAGAATTATTAATAATGATGGTTTTGTTACAATGACTCTAACATGGTATAAGGTTCCAACTATTAAAAAATGGGACGTTATGGCATTTAGAAAAAATACAAGTGTAAATATTAGTAATTATTATCTGTTTAGACAATACTATTTAAGTACAGACAATGAATCCAAACTTTCGACTGAAAAGTATGGACAAAACTTTGATAACGGCGTTGGAGCAACATTTAAGGTTCAAAATGGAAGTGGTCATGAGATGGAATTATCTGCTGATTTTACTGGCTCTGGTCGTGTTTATGGATCTTATCAACATGCTTCAAATAGCAAAGCAACTCTTGCTAATGCAATGGATTATACTTTATCCGGTTCTGGATTTGGTGGCGTAATACTATTCAATGAAGCCATTGAAAGTAAATTCGACGGCATGGGCGGAGTTTATTTAACACTATAAAATAATACAAAGAAATGGAAGTCAGAAATATGGGACTACGAGAGATAGAAATTACTGTTAAACCCCACTTTAATTGGGAAAATGAAAAAAGAATTGCTATATATGCATATTTATTTACACTATTTTCATTATTTTTAAATGTCGCATTATTTCATATCTATTACTATAATGATGCTCATAAAGATCAATTATTTGTATATGATTCTACGAATAAATACAAATTAGATGATGTAAAGGGAATCAAAAAAATAGTTGATGCAAATAACTATAAAGTTAAAGTGCACACACCGAGCTTTAACAACAAATATGATGGAACAATGTATTTAATGTCAAAAGATAATTATAAAATAAATAATGGAAGAGATATTGTAAGTAAAGATGAAATCGTATGTCCCGATATTTTTGCGCCTGATCAAAATGTAAATATATTTAATATTGTTTTATCTAAACACATTTTGTTTTTAGATTTTTACCATAGAAATATAAACATTGATAAAAATTCTATTTTATATGTAGTAGGAACTTATGATTCAAGCGATAGACTTAATGACTCGAATGTTTGTTATGCATCAGATGAATTATTGAAAGAAATAACTTATTCTGATTATAACTATAATCAAGGATATAATATAATACTTAATTCAAAAAAAGATAGAAAATCTGTAATAAAACAAATAAAGAAAAAAGGATATAGAGTTAAAAAATATACTGATGATAATTTCAAATATGAAAAAATCGGTACCCTATTAATATTTGACATATGGTTTAGTTCTTTGATTTTATTATTAATTGAAATTAATAAATCACTAAAAAGATATAAAGAATATGTTAAAAATGATAGTTTCATTGACGAAAATTATATAGGTATAGAATTATTTAATCTTCAATTGTCCAAAATGGTTTTATTTGTTGCAATGATGATTTTAGGTTGGTTTTGTTATTATTATGTTGAGTACATTTTTATCAACTGGGTCTTTCTAGATCTCGAATACTTAAATATTAAAGTACCATTCAATTGGCTAGGATATATCTCTTTATTTCTCATCGTTACTATATATCCGATGATGGCAATGAATTGGTTTAACTTTAAATACAGTTTAGCCTGTAGAAAAAAACGAAAGAATCAATAAAAAAATTGGTTCTTTTTTTAATTGTTAAAAATTACTTGCATAATACGAACAAGTGTATTATAATAAATTTGCTTAATTTTAGTATACATTTATTATTTGTGTGGTAAAATATTAAAGAAATTTGAGGGTGAAATTATGGATAAAATAATTATTAAAGGTGCAAGAGAAAATAACTTAAAAAATATAAATCTTGAAATACCTAAGAATAAATTAGTTGTTATGACTGGTGTTTCTGGAAGTGGTAAAAGTAGTTTAGCTTTTGATACTATTTATGCTGAAGGTCAAAGAAGATATGTAGAAAGTTTATCAGCATATGCTAGACAATTTTTAGGCGGAGAATCAAAACCAGATGTAGATTCAATAGAAGGATTATCTCCAAGTATTTCTATAGATCAAAAATCAACTAATAATAATCCAAGAAGTACTGTTGGAACAGTTACAGAAATATATGATTATTTAAGACTTTTATTTGCAAGAGTTGGAATTCCTTTTTGTCCTAAACATAAAATACCAATAACTAGTCAAAGTATTGAAGAAATGACTAATAAAGTATTATCTTATGAAGAGGGAACAAAACTTGAAATACTTGCTCCAATTGTTCATGGAGAAAAAGGTACACATAAAGATTTATTTGATAAATTAAAAAAAGAAGGATTCACTAAAGTTAGAGTTAATGGTGAAAATTTTGATATTTATGAAGAAATAAAATGTGAGAAAAATAAAAAAGATAATATAGATGTTATTGTTGATAGAATTGTTTTAAAACAAAGTGAGAGAAGTAGAATTTTTGAAGCAATAGAAACGGCTACTAAAATGGCCGAAGGTAAGGTTGTTATTAATTTAATAGGTAATAAAGAAATAGTTATGAGTGAAACTTATGCTTGCCCAAACTGTGATTTTTCATTACCTGAGCTTGAACCAAGAATATTTTCTTTTAATGCTCCATATGGTGCGTGTGAAACTTGTAAAGGATTAGGAATAACTAAACACATTTCTATAGATTTACTTATACCTGATAAAAATAAATCTATTTTAGATGGAGCAATTCAAACAATTAATATAGAAGATAATATTGATACAACAAGATTACTTACTATTGCTAGAGAATTAAATATAGATTTAAGTTTACCAGTAAAAGATTTAAAAGAAGAAGATTTAAATGTTATTTTATATGGTACAAATCAATTATTTAGATTTGAATATACTTCTAAATCTGGTGGTAAAAGATATACAACAGAAAATTATGAAGGAATTGTTACAAATCTAGAAAGAAGATATATGGAAACTAGTTCAACTTGGATAAGAGACTGGATAGATGGATATATGATAGAAAATACGTGTCCTAGTTGTAATGGTTCAAGATTAAAATCTGAAATATTAAATATTAAAGTTAATAATAAAAATATTTATGAAGTAACTAATATGTCTATTAAAGATTTAATTACATTCTTTAATAACTTAAGATTAAGTAAAACAGAATTAGAAATAAGTGAACTTATTGTTAAAGAAATTAAATCAAGACTAGAGTTTTTAAATAATGTTGGACTTTCTTATTTGACTTTATCTAGAGCTGCGGGAACATTATCAGGAGGAGAAGCTCAAAGAATAAGACTTGCAACTCAAATTGGTTCAAAATTAAGTGGAGTTTTATATGTATTAGATGAACCAAGTATTGGGCTTCATCAAAGAGATAATCAAAAACTAATTGATAGTTTAAAAAATATGAGAGATTTAGGAAATACGTTAATTGTTGTTGAACATGATGAAGATACAATGAGACAAGCTGATTATTTAGTAGATATTGGTCCAGTTGCTGGAGAAAAAGGTGGATATTTAGTTGCTGCTGGAACTCCAGAAGAAGTTATGAGAAATGAAAACTCAATAACTGGTGCTTATCTTTCAGGAAAAAAGAAGATTGAAATTCCTAAAAAAAGAAGGAAAGGTAATGGAAACTTTATTACCATTAAAGGCGCTAAAGAGCATAATTTAAAAAATATTAATGTTAAATTTCCATTAGGAACTTTAACTTGCGTTACTGGAGTAAGTGGTTCTGGTAAATCATCATTAGTTAATGGAATATTAAGAAATGCTTTATATAAAAGTGTTTATAATTCAAAAGTATTAGTTGGAACAAATAAAAGTATTGAAGGAGTAGATCTTGTAGACAAAGTTGTAAGTATATCTCAAGATCCAATAGGAAGAACTCCTAGAAGTAACCCAGCTACATATACTGGAGTATTTGATGATATAAGAAGCGTATTTGCCGAAATGAAAGAATCAAAAATCCGTGGATATGATAAGAGTAGATTTTCTTTCAACGTTAAAGGTGGAAGATGTGAAGCATGTTGGGGAGATGGAGTTAAAAAGATTGAAATGCACTTTTTACCAGATGTATATGTTCCATGTGATGTATGTCATGGTACTCGTTTCAATAGGGAGACTCTAGATGTTAAGTTTAAAGGAAAAAATATTGCTGAAGTTTTAGATATGCGTGTAAGTGAAGCTTATGAATTCTTTGATTCAATTCCTAAAGTAAAAAATAAATTACAAGTATTAATGGATGTTGGTCTTTCTTATATCAAATTAGGTCAATCTGCTCCAACTTTATCAGGAGGAGAAGCTGGAAGAGTTAAACTTGCTAAAGAACTTCAAAAGAAACCAACTGGAAAGTCAGTATTTATATTGGATGAACCAACAACAGGATTGCATGTTGATGATATTAAAAAACTTTTAGAGATATTAAATCGAATTGTTGAAAATGGAGATACTGTTATTGTAATTGAACATAATCTTGATGTAATTAAAGTGGCAGACTATATAATTGATTTAGGACCAGAAGGTGGAGACGGTGGTGGAAAAGTAGTCGCTACAGGAACTCCAGAAGCTGTTGCCAAAGTTAAAGAATCATATACTGGTCATTATTTAAAAGATATATTAAAAGTTGATAAATAGAAAGTTATCAACTTTTTATTTGAATAATTAGTTATCATAATCTATAATATTTATGGAGAGTGATAGAATGAATCCTGTAATGTTTACAATTGGAAATATGGAAATACGTTGGTATTCAGTATTAATACTTACAGCAGTCGCTAGTGTTTTCTTTTTAGCAGAAAGAGAAGCATCTAGATTTCATATAAAAAAGGACTTTATTTTTAATTTAATGTTTTGGGGACTTATATTTGGAATAATAGGTGCAAGATTATACTATTGTGTATTTGAATATAATGCCTTTAAAGATAACTTAATTGACATACTTAAAGTATGGGAAGGCGGACTTGCCATACATGGAGGTATAATATTTGGTTTAATTACAGTTATCATATATTGTAAAAAATATAAAGTAAGAGTATTAAGAATTACAGATTTTATAGTTGTTCCTCTTTTATTAGGCCAAGCAATTGGTCGTTGGGGAAATTTCTTTAATCAAGAAGCTCATGGAGCAGCAACTAATCTTGAAACACTACATCGATTAATGGTTCCAGATTTTGTAATTAAAGGAATGAATATTGATGGTGTACTTTATATGCCAAGTTTTTATTTTGAATCCATAGTTTGCTTTGTTGCATTTTTAATTCTTTTAGTAATAAGAAGAGGAAAATATATTAAAGTTGGAATGCCAACTGCTGCATATTTAATAATATATGGAACATTAAGATTCTTTGTTGAAATTGGTAGAACAGATTCTTTAATGCTAGGTGGATTTAAAATGGCTCAAATTATTTCAGTAACCATGGTTTTAGTTGGTATTGGAATGATTATGTTTATGAGCCGAAAAGGGCGATTTGAAGATTTATATAATGATATCAATAATGTTGATGAAATTATGTTTTAAGCAAGATGAAAATTCTTGTTTTTTTGTGACATATTTTTTCTTTTTTTCATAAACTATAATAGAAAGGAATGTGAAAAATGAACAACGATTGTACATGCGGAAATAAATATAATCCATCATGTCCACCTTCACCAATTCCTCCAAGACCTCCAAGGGTAGGTCCGACTGGCCCAACAGGAGCCACTGGGCCAACAGGACCTAGAGGTACTCAAGGTCCAACCGGAGCTCAAGGAGTACAAGGAGTTCAAGGATTAACTGGAGAAACAGGACCTACAGGTCCACAAGGAGTCCAAGGAATCCAAGGCCCAGTTGGTCAAACTGGAGCAACTGGAGCAACAGGTATTCAAGGTCCAACTGGCCCAACAGGAGCAACAGGAGCCACTGGAGTACAAGGAATTCAAGGAGTACAAGGAGTACAAGGACCTACAGGTCCAACAGGATCTCAAGGAGCAACTGGAGCAACAGGTGATCAAGGAATCCAAGGAATTCAAGGAATTCAAGGACCTACAGGCCCAACTGGATCTCAAGGTATACAAGGAATCCAAGGAGTTCAAGGACCTACAGGCCCAACAGGTGAAACCGGAGCTACTGGTCCTACAGGCCCAACAGGCCCAACAGGTCCAACGGGTCCGACTGGTCCCACAGGTCCAACAGGAGATTCTCCATCTTTAACTATCGGAACTGTTACAACAGGTGAACCAGGTACTGAAGCAACGGCATCAATTACTGGAACATCTCCAAACTTTGTTCTTAATTTAACAATACCAGCAGGTGCAACAGGCGCTACTGGAGCTACTGGGGCTACTGGTGAAACTGGAGCTCAAGGAGTCCAAGGAGTTCAAGGCCCTACAGGCCCAACAGGTGAAACTGGAGCCACTGGCCCTACAGGTCCAACAGGCCCAACAGGTGAAACCGGAGCCACTGGTCCTACAGGTCCAACAGGAGCTGCAGGATAGGAACTAAAAATATATGAAAAAACTTAAAATAGCTGTATATGCAATATCAAAAAATGAAGAAAAATTCGTTGATAGATGGTATGAATCAATGAAGGAAGCAGATGCAATATATGTACTAGATACAGGTTCAACAGATGAAACCGTTAAAAAACTTAAATCTTTAGGAGTAATTGTCAATTCAGAAATTATTACTCCTTGGAGATTTGATGTAGCTAGAAATAAAAGCTTAGAAATGGTTCCTGAAGATGTTGATGTATGTGTCTGTACAGATTTAGATGAAGTATTTGAAAGTGGTTGGCGAAAAAAAATAGAGCAATCATTTAAAAATGCTAACCGATTAAGATATAAATATAATTGGTCTTTAGATGAACAAAATCGTCCAATTGTGTCATTCTTGTATGAAAAAATTCATGATCGAAAGCATTACAAATGGATTTATCCAGTTCATGAAATCTTAAAGTGTTCTTTAGAAAATGAAGTAGTTAATACTGATGAATCTATAGTGTTAAACCACTATCCAGATAGAACTAAATCACGTTCTCAGTATTTAAATTTATTAGAATTATCTCATAAAGAAAATCCTGATAATGATCGAACGCTTCATTATCTAGGAAGAGAGTATATGTATTATGGTAAATGGAATGAAGCCATTGATACTCTTATTAAACATACTAAAATGGAATCAGCTTGGTATTTAGAAGTTGCAGCTTCAATGCGATTTATTAGTAGATGTTATCAACATTTAAATAGATATGATGAAGCAGAGATATGGTTAAAAAAAGCAATTGAAAAATCTCCAAATGCTCGTGAGCCATATGTAGAGATGTCTTTTTTGAAATATAATCAAAAAAAATATCTTGAAACAATTGAATACTTAATAAAAGCTAAACAAATAAAGAAAAATGAGCTTTTATATATAAATGAACCATTTTGTTGGGATTCTACAATTGACGATTTATTATCATTATCATATTATAATCTAGGTTTTAAAGACGAAGCCATATTCTATGTTGATAAAGCCTTAGAATATAATGGTAATGATGAAAGACTAATAAATAATAAGAAGATATTTGAAAAATAATATCTTCTTTTTTGTAAAATAAATGTCTTTTTATAGAAACGAACAATTGTTTATAGTATAATTGATATAGAAAAGGATGATTTTATGAATTATAAGGCAGGATTAAATAAGGAACAATTAGAGGCAGTAGAACATGTGGATGGACCATGCCTTGTAATGGCTGGAGCTGGAAGTGGAAAAACTAAAGTATTAACCACAAGAATTATTAATTTAATTGAAGAAGGAATTAATGATTACAATATTCTTGCAATTACATTTACAAATAAAGCAGCAGCTGAAATGCGTGATAGAGTTTACAATATGTATGGAGATGTTAGAAGTTTTATTGGTACATTCCATTCATTAGGTTTAAGAATCATAAGAGAAAATTATGAATTATGTGGACTATTTAATAATTTTAATATTATCGACAGTGATGATGTATTGTCTATCATTAAAAAAATAATGAAAAACAATAATATTGACCCTAAAAAATTTAGTCCATATGCAATTCGTAATAAAATATCTTTTATAAAAAATGAACTTTTAAGTGATGCTGAACTAGATAAATTTTTTAATACCGAATTTGATAAAATGGTAAAAAACATTTATTTTAAATATCAATCTATTTTAGCTGACTCAAATGTTGTTGATTTTGATGATTTACTAGCAAAACCGGTGATATTATTTAGAGAACATAAAGATATATTAGAAAAATATCAAGAAAGATATAAATATATTCTAGTTGATGAGTATCAAGACACAAATCCAGTACAATATAAATTAACTAAGTTACTTGCAAGCAAATATAAAAATATTTTTGTTGTAGGAGATATGAATCAAAGTATTTATGGTTTTAGACAAGCGGATTATAAAAATATTGTTAACTTTGAAAAAGATTATAAAGATTGTAAAGTAATTAAACTTGAAGAAAATTATCGTAGCACGAATAATATATTAAATGCAGCCAATTCGGTTATTGCTAACAATAAAGAAAGAAAAGATCTTCGCCTTTGGAGTGAACATGGGGACGGTGTAAAAGTAAAATATATAAGAAGCTATGATGAAAGACATGAAGTAACAATTGTTATAAATGAAATAAAAAAACTTCTAGAAAATGGATATCATAAAAAAGATATCGCTATACTTTATAGAACTAATGCTCAAAGTCGTGTTGTTGAAGAAGGAATGATTAGCAATAATATTCCATATCGTGTAGTAGGAGCATATTATTTCTATAATCGTAAAGAAATCAAAGATTTAATTGCTTATTTAAGACTTATTTATAATACACATGATGAAATAAGTTTAAGAAGAATAATAAATGTTCCTAAAAGAGGAATAGGAGAGGCAGCAATAAAAACATTGGAGTCAACTGCGCTTCTTAATAATACTAGTATGTTTGAATCACTTAGTACAAAAAAAGAATTGGAATTTAAAGAATTAATTGAGGATTTAATTAAAGATTCTAATTCTATGAGTTTAACCGAATTAATAGATTCTATTATGGAAAAAACTCATATAAAAGAAGAACTTGAATTAGATAAAAGTTTAGATTCGGAATTAAGATTAGATAACTTAATGGAATTCAAATCAATTACGGCTTCATTCGAAGAAAAAGAAGGATGTGTTAATTTAGGAGATTTCTTAAATGAAATTAGTTTAATCGCTGATGTATCTGATCATAAAGAAAGTGATGATGAAGTTACATTAATGACAATTCACTCTGCTAAAGGATTAGAGTTTACAGTTGTTTTCTTAATTGGTATGGAAGAAGGAATATTTCCTCATGCTAACTCACTACTAGAAGATAATGGATTAGAAGAAGAAAGAAGACTATGTTATGTTGGTATAACTCGTGCTAAAGAAATTTTATACTTAACTAATTCAAAAAGAAGAATGCTATATGGTAAAGATACAATGAATCCACCAAGTAGATTTATCGATGAAATAAAAAGTGATTATATAGAAAGAATTGATACAATTAAGGATGAAGCTCAAAAAATTGCTTCAAGTGAAATGTATATTGAAGGATCGAATGATGATTTAAATGTGGGAGACACTATAAATCATGATACACTTGGTATTGGAGTGGTTTTAAGTGTAGATGGTTCATTAATTGAAGTAGCATTTAAAACTGGAATAAAAAAACTCATGAAAAATCATAAAAGCATAAAGAAAGTATAAAAAAAAGGACTATGAAGTAATTAACTCTTCACAGTCTTTTTTAATAATTTGCTCTTTTTTTGATTTCTTTATTTACTTTTTCATCAGCGGATTTAATAGCCATTATTCGTGCAGCCTCCAAAATTCTAGCAATAAAATTCTTTTTTTCAACTTTCTTATCTTTTTGGTCCATGTTCTATACCCTCTTCTAAATTAGTTTTTTTTTTATATTCATCCAATATTTCTAATCTTAACTCTAATAATTTTTCTAAAATTTCATCATAAGTTCCATGATCTAATACTGAAAGATTTTCTTTTCCTATCATGTAATCAGTATCATAATTAGTTCGTTTATTGAATATTCCAATTTCAACATCATATTTAGAAATAATATTATTTAAGGCCGCTGGAATTCTACTCATTATTCTTGCCATGGTTTCGCTTGATGCTCCACGACCAATTTCAAAGTGTCTTGCAATAGCATTTCTTTGAGCAAGTTCTAGAGTAGGATTTACAATAAGAAAAAATATTTCTTTACCATTTTCAACACATTTATCTATCTTTTCATAGATAGTATCAGTAGTTATATCACCCTCATATACCATAGTCTTGTCATCTAATTCCCCGCTTAGAGCTATAGATTGAATCAAATATGATTTACCAGCACCAGGAACTCCTGAAAGAAAAATACATTTATCGATACTTTTATCCTTTGCAAGCATATCAAAATATTCACTGGCTAAACATGCTGCAGAGTTGTGAATTACTTCACTCAATTTTTTTCTTGAATCAATTGATTCGGTATATAAAGGAAATGTTTCTTTAAACAAATCTGAACAAACATATTTTCCGTTAATAGACGATTGCAATTTTTTATATACTTCGAAGTGCTTCAAATCATTTTCTTCAGCATCTTTAATGAAAAAACTTTCATATTGCAACAATTCCTCTGATAATTCTTTTTTTAATCTTCTAATTTTTCCTTTTTCCATAAGAATCTCCTCTTCTTAATTATAGCATAAATGAATGTAAATTCATATAAACAAAAATTTCACATAACTTATTTATCAGTTAATATGTATTATGTTATAATTTTATAGAGGGTAATACTTATTATTGATACAGCAAATAGAAATAAGGAGAATTTAATGAAAAAGAAAACGCTTGTTGTACTAGCTGCAGGAATGGGCTCACGTTTTGGGGGTATGAAACAAATTGAACCAGTCGGACCAAATGGAGAATTTATAATAGATTACTCTATTTATTCGGCAATTAAATATGGATTTAATAAAATTGTATTTGTAATAAAGAAAAAAAATTATGACATTTTTAAAGAAACTATTGGTTCTAGACTTGAAAATCATGTTGAGGTTTGCTATGCATTTCAAGAACTTAATGATATACCTGCTGGATTTAAAGTGCCGATAGAAAGATGCAAACCATGGGGAACTGCACATGCATTATATGCAGCTAGAAATTTAATTGAAGGAAACTTTGGTGTTATTACATCTGATGATTTTTATGGAGATAATGCTTTTAAAGTGTTATCTGAAGAGCTAGATAAAGACTATGGCTATACAATTGTTGGTTATAAACTTGGAGATTCATTAAGCGAAAATGGACCAGTAAAAAGAGGTGTAATTATTCACAAGGATGGAAAAGTTAGAAATATAATTGAGTCTTCTTGTGAAAGAGATGGAAATGAAGTTAAATGTACACCATTAGATGAAAGTAAGAAATCATTTTATGTTCCACTTGATCAACCAACATCTATGCTATTAAATGGATTTAATAACAATATACTTAAAACAATTGAAAATGAAATGTCTAAATCATTTGCTGAAGCAAAAGATTTAAATACTTATGAATTTTTGCTTCCTGATATTATAGATAAAGATATTCAAAACGGTGTAAATGTTAAAGTAGTTAATACAACTTCAACTTGGATGGGTATGACTTATAAAGAAGATAAAAAAAGAGTATCTGATTTTATACTTAATGAAATAGATAATGGTATTTATCCAAATAATTTATGGAAATAGGAAAACACTTTTAACAAGTGTTTTTTTTGACAAATAAATAAAGTATACATGGTATAATAGTTATAGGTGATATTATGGATAGATATAATGAATTAGTTGATCTTTTAAATAAAGCAAATTATGAATATCATGTTTTAGATAATCCAGAAACTTTAACAGATGAAGAATACGATAATTATTTAAGAGAATTATATGAAATAGAAAAAGAACATCCAGAATATATAAGAGAAGATTCTCCTACACATAAAATTGGTGGAGTAATTCTTGATAGTTTTAAAAAAGTTACACATAATATTCCGATGATGAGTTTAGCTGATGTTTTTAATGAAGATGAGATTACAGAATTTGATAATCGTATAAAAAAAGAAGGACTTAATCCAAAATACGTATGTGAGTTAAAAATAGATGGTTTATCAGTTTCTTTAAAATATGAAAAAGGTATTTTAAAAAGTGCAGCTACTAGAGGTGACGGGGTGGTTGGAGAAGACATTACTCATAATGTTAAAACAATTAAACAAGTCCCATTAAAACTTAATCAAGAAATTGATATAGAAGTTCGTGGAGAAATATACATGAGCCGTGAAACTCTTTTAAAGCTTAATCATGAAAGAGAAAAAAATGGTGAAGTTCCATTTAAAAATTGTCGTAATGCAGCTGCAGGTTCAATTAGACAACTTGACTCAAGTGTTGCCGCTAAACGTAATCTAGAAGTATGGATATATCATTTACCAGATCCAGAAGATTATGGAATAAAAACTCATCATGAAGCTCTTGAATTTATGGCTTCTCTAGGCTTTAGAACTAATCCTAATAATAGACTTGTAAATAATATAAATGAGGTATTTGACTTTATTCATGAAAAAGGTGAAATACGTTCAAAGTTACCATATGATATAGATGGTGTTGTAATAAAAGTTGATAACTTAAAAGAACATGAAATACTTGGAAATACAATACGTTATCCAAAATGGGCAGTTGCTTATAAATTTCCTGCTGAAGTAGTTTCAACTAAATTAAAAGAAATCAAATTTACTGTTGGAAGAACAGGAGTGGTAACTCCAAATGCTATTCTTGAACCAGTGATGATCATGGGGTCTTTAGTATCCAAAGCAACTTTACACAATGAAGATTATTGCTTATCAAAAGATATTCGTGAAGGAGATACTGTAAGAGTTATAAAAGCAGGAGATGTAATTCCAAGAGTCGAAAGTGTTATACGTGAACTTAGACCAAAGGATTCTGAACCATTTAAATTTATAGAAACTTGTCCAATGTGTGGAAGCAAACTTGTAAAAAAAGATGCTGCATATTATTGTATAAATGAAGACTGTGATAAAAAGAATATTGAAACTTTAATTCATTATGCTTCTAGAGAAACTATGAATATAGATGGTTTAGGCGATGCTATAATTGAAGACTTTTATAACTTGGGTTATTTAACAAATATTGCATCAATTTATCATTTAAATAAGCATAAAGAAGAATTGAAATTACTAGAAGGTTTTGGTAACAAATCAATTGATAACTTACTTAATTCAATAGAAGCATCAAAAAGTAATTCTTTAGAAAAAGTATTATTTGCATTGGGTATTCGCCATGTTGGTAAGAAAAATGCTAAAATACTTGCAAGTAATTATAAAAATATTGATGCCTTAATGGAAGCTAAATACGAAGATTTAAAACAAATAAGAGATATTGGTGAAATAATTGCTAAAAGTGTATGTGAATACTTTAGTGATGAAGAAAATATAAAATTAATAGGTGAGTTAAAAGAACTTGGAATAAATTTCAACTATAATTTAGATTCATCAGATGAAACAAGTATTTTTACAGGTAAAACTTTCGTTCTTACTGGAACACTTGACTCTATTACTAGAGATGAAGCTAAAGAAAAAATAGAATTCTTAGGTGGTAATTGTACTGGCTCCGTATCTAAAAAAACAGATGTTGTTATAGCTGGGCATGATGCTGGCAGCAAACTTACTAAAGCACAAGAACTTGGTATAACTATCTGGGATGAAGAAAAATTTTTGATGGAGCTTAATGGTAAAATATGAACAGACTTTTAATTTTTATTTTTATGTAGTATAATGGAAATACTTAATTGGGGTGAATTATATGTTAGAAAAATTAAAGAAATTTTACAAAAATAATCGTATTTATTCAATTCTAATGATAATATCATTATTATGTTTAATATTAATGGCTAGTGGTGTTGTTATTTATTTCGTTAACCAAACTGTTTCTAGTCCTTATGGAAACAGACTTGATGGAATAAAAGAACATAATATTGATAATAGTATTGAAGAATTAAAAAAATATTTTAAAGAAGCAGATGGAGTAAAAACATCAGATGTAAGAATCCAAGGAAAAATTATTTATATTGATGTTGAAACAGAAAAAACTAAAACAAATGAAGATCTTCAAAATTTAGCTGTTGGTTCTCTAGCTTTAATTGATGAAAAAGAAAAAAGTTATTATGATATTCAATTTATATTTAAAAGAGAAGATTTAACGCCTTATTTAGGAAGTAAAAGTGCAAGCCAAACTGTTATTTCTTGGGCTAATTATTCAATAGACACTACAACTACTACAACCAGTAAGAAAAAATAGGTGATGTAATGAAAAAAATAAGAAGAATTTTGATTATAATCTTATTAGCTTTAATAGTTATAGGGTCGTCTTTTTTTGCTTTATACAAATTGCTAGTAGATGAAAATGCTTTATCTATAAAAGAAAAAAAATGGATAGATGAAAATAATAGCAATGTTATATCTTTATCAATTCCTAATGATTTACCAGTTTTTGGTAACACTGGAGCAGGTGTATTTTTTGATTTTTCAAAATATTTAACTGATAATTTAGGTTTAAAAATAAACAATAATACAGTTTCTTATCTATCAGATACAACTGGATATGGATTTAAAGTTACAGAAAACTATGAAAAAGATTCACTTTTAATGTTCAAAGATCACTTTGTTCTTATAAGTAAAAATTCAGGAGTTGTTTCATCAGATGAGGTTTCATCCTTAAATCCAGGTGTGTTAAGTAAAAATAAAACTCTTGTTGCAACATATTATTCAGTTGATGAAAACTCATTAAAAAGTTATGATCAAATATCAAAAATTATTGAAGATTTAGGTAATGGTAACTTAACGTATGCTTTAGTACCGTTAAATGAATATAAAGATCAAATAATAGAAAACAACATTAACATTTTATATCATGTAAGTGATTTAAACAAATATTACTATTTTTCTTTGAGTGATAATAAAATGATTAATAATATATTTAAAAAAGAATTTAATTCTTGGATGAAAAAACAATTTACTTATGCATATAATAAAAATAATTATAAATTATTTGTTGATAAACTTGGTTTAACAGAAGTAGAAGAAGATACTTTAACCAATAGTGTTTATAAATATGGATTTGCTGAATATAAACCTTATGAAGTAATAACGAGTGGAGAATATGGCGGAATTACTTCTTCAGTTTTAAAAGATTTTTCAGCATTCTCTGGTGTTGAGTTTTCTTATAAAAAATATAGAACTCCAACATCTTTAGCAGAAGCTGCTATAAAGGGTGACATTGATTTATATTATAACTACTATAATTTAATTACTAACTATATAGATACAGGTGCTGTAAAGAAAATTAATTATTATGTAATTGCTCATAATGATATTGATTTAAGCTTATCTAATATAAGCGGACTTGATAATCAAACTGTATATGTTTTAGAAAATTCATATTTAAGTGATATTTTAAAAAACAGAAAAGACATAAAAGTAATAACATATAAAAACAACACCGAACTTAACCGTATTGTAAAAAAGAAAGCAATATTAATAGTTGATGAAGCAGAGTATAATTACTATATAACTAATAAAACTAATAATTACACAGTAAGACTTTCTGGAACAATGGAAACGAATAATTACTCATTTAGATATAAAAATACAACTGATCCTTTCTATAAATTATTTAATGCTTATACTAAAACATTAGATCCTAGTGATTTAACAAGAAAAGGTATTTCATCATATAATTATGTTGCTAAAAAAAGTGTAATAGTTGGAACAATTGCTAAATATTCAATTATAATAATTATTGTTTTATCTTATATATTTGTTGTTAAACATAAAAAAGAAAAAGCCATAAAAATTAATACAAAAGTTAAAAAAGAAGATAGAATTAAATATATTGATTTACTTACTTCATTAAAAAATAGAAATTACTATAATGAAAAAGTTAATTTATGGAATAAAAATACAATTTATCCACAAGCATGTATAGTTCTTGATATAAATGGAGTTAAAATTTTAAATGATTCATATGGTCATGAAGAAGGAGACAAACTTATTCAAGGAGTTGCCAATGCTCTTATTAAGACTCAAATTGATAACTCAGAAATTATGAGAACTGATGGAAATGAATTCTTTGTATATTTAGTAGGTTATCCTGAAAAACAAGTGGTATCTTATATTAAGAAACTTATTAAAGAATTTAATAAACTTAACTATAAACCGGGAGTAGCAATAGGCTTTTCGATGATTGAAGATGATACTAAATTAGTTGAAGATGCATTTAATGAAGCAAGCATAAAGATGCGTAGTAATAAAGAGGAATATAATGAAAAAAAGGTTTAATAAATTAAGTAAAAAAACCAAAGATCAATTAGAAAACTTAAAAATTTACTTCTGTAAAATTATTGAAATAATTAAAAAACCTGAAATGAGTATATTGCCAGGTCAACTAGCATTCTTTATATTATTATCACTTGTACCAATTATAACTCTATGTGGTTATGGAGCAGGACTTTTTAATATCAATATGGATACGGTTATTGATATTTTGGATAACATTATTCCAGCAGGTGTACAATTCTTGGAACCATATTTAACTGGTAATACGATTGATTTTACCCTTGCTTTAATATTTATATGGATGTTTTATTTAGCAAGTAATGGATGTAATACAGTTATATTAATTAGTAACCAAATATATGGTATAAATCAATCTAACTGGATTAAAAGACGTATCAAAGCTATATTTATGACTTTTGGTGTTGTTGTAATAATTATTTTCTTACTTGTATTTCCTGTATTTGGTAAAAAGATATTAGAACTATTTGAATTTACAAATATGAATGAAACAATAATAGATATATTTAATATCTTAAAAGGACCATTAACTTGGTTAGTTATGTTTGTATTCTTAAGAGGAATATATGAAATTGCCCCAGATAGAGTTAGAAGAAATTCACATATAAATACAGGTGCAATATTTACAACTGTTGGATGGGTTATTCTTACTTGGTTCTATAGTCAAATATCAACAAATATGACAACATATAATATATTCTATGGAGCATTATCAAATATAGCAATTTTAATGCTTTGGTTATATTTTATGTCATTTGTATTTGTTATAGGCCTTGTTTTAAATTATGGTGAAGAAATGGAACAAGAAAAAGAAGAACATAAAAAAGGTGCTCTTAGAGTATTAAAATCAGAAGAAAAAAAAGAAAGTATTGAAGAATAAATTCAATACTTTTTCTTTTAAAAAAATGGCTCTTATTGTATAATATTTAAAGGGAGTAATGGTTATGGAGAACTTAAAAGTAAAAAGTATGAATATTGATCTTTCCTTAGATAAGAACATTATAACTATCATGGGGCCATCAAATTCAGGTAAAACTTATTTTTTAAAAAAAATGATAAATATTATTCCTAATGAAGATGTATTGTTAGATGGTATTTCTATCAAAGAATACGATATAACATATTTAAAAAATAATATAGTGGTTGTTTTAGATGACGATGACTTTAAATGTGAGTTTGTTGCTGAAGAATTATATTACTATATATCTAAACTAGGTTATAGAATAGATGAAATAACAAATAAGATTAATGAATTAAGTGAAACTTTTAAAATAAAAAAATTATTAAGCGAAAGAATTGATTTACTTCCTTTAGAAAAAAGAATATTAATAAAAATACTTTCTTATTTAATAATAAAACCAAAGATAATTGGTATTGATAATTTACTTGTATATTTAGATGAATTAGACAAAAACATTCTTCTTGATTATATAAAAACTAATAAAATAATTCTATTAAACGCAAGTAATAATGGCGAAGATTTATTGATAAGCGAAGATGTTTTATTATTAAACGATATGAAATGCATATTTGATGGAGATAAAAAAGAATTATTAAATGGTAATACTATATTGCCTTATATGGGAATCAATCTTCCATTTACTGCAGATTTAAGTCAAAATCTTGTTCTTTATGGAATAATTACGAAAGTATATCTAGATGATAAAAAGTTGGTGAGTAAAATATGGAAGTAGTAATAAGTAATAATATTCCAGATAAATTTAAATATCAAACATTAGGTGTAATTGGTGATTTAAATGATTTATTAGATATGGATTTTGATATTGAAGGAATTATATATGATGATTCATGGACAGTAAAAAGATTTCTAAATGGTTTTCATCTAAAATTAAACAATAGAATTGAAAGCTTTTTTTCAATGTTAGAATTAGATAAAAAACTTTTAAACAAAAAAATAAATACTATTTCTAAAACTGATTTAAAATTTATATTACTTATATATGCAATGTTGAAAAACTATAAAACTATTATATTTGATCATATGGATGCTAATATGAGTTACAAAGATAAAAAAAGATTATTAAATTTTATAAGAAAGATAAAAAATGATGATTTAAATTTTATATTTTTATCAAAAGATTTAGAATTTTTATATAAGATAACTAATCACTTAATAATAATAAAAGATAATAAAATAATCTATGATGATTTAATAGATGATGCATTTACTTTAGAAGAACTTGATTTTAAAATAATAAATTTTATTAAACTAGCTAATAAAAAAGGTGCTAATTTAATATACACTTTTGACCGAAAAGAATTATTAAAAGATATATATAGGAGTGTTATGTAATGAGATATTTAGCAAGTATCAGTTATGATGGTTCAAAATTCTATGGCTTTCAACGTTTAAAAAATAAAAAAACAGTTCAAGGTGAGTTAGAAAAAGTTTTAACTCATATAAACAAAACAATGGTTTTAGTTAAAGGTGCCGGTAGAACAGATCGTGGTGTTCATGCCTTTGATCAAAAAGTTCACTTTGACCTTAATATTAAAATTGATGAAGAACATTTATTAGCTGCTGTTAATAGTAGATTAGATCCATCATTAAAACTTAATTGGGTAAAAGAAATAAATGATGACTTTCATGCAAGATTTGATTGTAAACAAAAAAAATATCAATATATTATTAATTTAGGTGAATATGATATATTTTCAAATGATTATGTTTATAACTATAATCGAAAATTAAACATTCGAAATATGAAAAAATGTAGTAAGTGTTTAAAAGGAATGCATTCATATAAAGTATTTACTTCTGGGGAAAGAGAAAATTATAACTCGATAATTTATAATATAAAATTTAAAAAGAAAAAGAAACTTTTATATATAACATTTACTGGTGTTAGTTTTTATAGATATATGGTTAGAAATCTAGTTGGAGCTTTAATGCTTGCAGGCGAAAATAAAATAACTAAAGAAAATATGAAAGAAATGTTAGAAAAAGAAAAAAACATATATAACTATATGACTGTTCCAGCAAATGGACTATACTTAATGGAAGTAGATTATTAATAAAATAAAGCTATTTTCATATAATTTATAGTAAAATTCGTAAAATTGTATTGGTATTATAAAAAAAGTTTGACATTTGCATGCACTTAGCATATAATTTTAACTGGTACATTTTTTAAATTCTAATATTTGATTCGATGTGGGAAGTTGATGAGAATGGGAATTTTTGAAAGGGAAAAAATATGAAAAACACATTTATGCAAAAGAAAGAAACAGTAGAACGTAAATGGTATGTGTTAGATGCTACTGATTTACCTTTAGGTAGAGTTGCTACTAAAGCTGCTCATATCTTAAGAGGAAAACACAAAGTAACATTTACACCACATATCGATTGTGGAGACTATATCATTATAACTAATGCTAGTAAAGTTAAATTAACTGGTAATAAGTTAAATGATAAAATGTATTATAATCACTCAGGATATACTGGTGGATTAAGAGAAAGAAATGCTGCTGAGATGATCGAAAATTATCCAGTAGAAATGGTAGAAAGAGCTGTTAAAGGAATGCTTCCTCATAACCGTTTAGGAAGACAAATGGCTAAGAAGTTATTTGTTTATGCAGGTGATGCTCATGAACAACAAGCTCAAAAACCAGAAAGCATTAGTTTATAGGAGGTAAGGTAAATGAGTAAAGTTATAACAGCTACAGGTAGAAGAAAATCAAGCGTAGCACAAGTTAAAATGGTTCCAGGAACTGGTAAAATTATCGTTAATGGAAAAGATGTAAATGAATACCTTCCTTTTGAAGTTCTAGTTATGGACTTACGTCAACCATTAGTTTTAACTAACAATGAATCAACTTTTGATATCACTGTTAATGTTAAAGGTGGCGGATTCTCTGGTCAAACAGGAGCAATAAGACTTGCTATTACTAAAGCATTACTTGAATATGATAAGGATACTGATCCTTCAAGTGAAACTGCTTATAGAAGAATCTTAAAAACTGAAGGATTTATTACTAGAGACCCAAGAGTTAAAGAACGTAAAAAATATGGTCTTAAAAAAGCTCGTAGAGCACCACAATTCTCAAAACGTTAGAATGTTTCAATGCCTTGCTTATGCAAGGTTTTTTCTTGCATTAAAATAATAAATAATTTAAAATGATTTTAGGTGAGAAAATGAAGCGTGTATCTTTATCAGCTATATTATCAAGTTTAATAATATCGGTTTGTTTAAGTGTTGGTGAAATAATTCATAAATTCGGTTCTTTAAAGTATCTAATTCATAAAGATTATTTAATTAGTAATATAGTTGATTTTTTATTTACCTTTATAATTTGGTATTTTATTACAATTTTAATATTTAAACTTTTAGATAAAAAAATCACTTTTAAAAACAAAGCATTTAATTTCATTTTTAAAGAACATCCAATAAGCATGATAACTTTTATTTTAATAATTATTGGACTACCTATAATTATCACTTTTTATCCAGGACCGGTTCAATGGGATGGCATGTGGCAACTTAATTATTATTCAAATGTTTTACCTTGGAGTAATCATCATCCATTTGTTTCAACATTTTTTCTTGGAACAGTAGAACGTATTGGCTCTTTAATATTAAATGATAACTTTGGAATATTTTTATATACTTTTCCACAATTTTTATTTTCTTGTTATATTATTGCAAATATTATTGATTTCCAAAATAAATGTGAAACTTCAGATGTAATAAAATTATTAACATTTATATTCTTTGCCTTATCCCCATCTTGGTATCTGTACGCTTATACATTCATGAAAGATACATATTATTATTTAATATTTGTAATATTCTTTATTAACTATATAAAATTTTATTTCGACGATATAAATAAACATCAAATAATTATATTCTTAATAAGTGCTATTTTACTTATTCTTATAAGAAATAATGGTATATATGTTGTAAGTGTATCAATGTTAACTCTTTTATTTTTAAAAAAAGATTATAAAAAAATATCTTTAAGTTTTATCTTTATGTTTATAATAACTCAATTAATATTAAATACTTTAATGATTATTTGTCATATTGAACCAGGAAATATAAGAGAAACTTTATCATTACCAATACAACAAATTGCAAGATACATAATATATAATGATTTAACAAAAGAAGAAAAAGAAACAATAGAAAAGTTATTTATATATGATGAAAATGATATTGCTTTATACTATGATAAAGATAATGCTGATCCAATAAAAGAGAGTTTATATATAGAAAGTAAAGATGACTTAAAACTATTCTTGAATTTATGGATTAATTTTATTAAAAAAGATCCGATTACTTGCATAGATGCAACTCTTAATAACACTTATGGTTATTTTTATCCATATAAAGAAGATGTTAAAGAAAGTATTGGATATTTTAGAGTTGTTGATAATAAATCTATAAATAAAGGTAACTTTGATTTTAAGATGAATAAAAAATTTAAAAGATTTAGAAAAGATTTTGAAGAAAACTTTTATAAACTAAGAAGAAGCAAATATATTAGATTTATATATAATACAGGTACCTATTTTATTATATTAGTAATATTAATGTGCTATTGTACTTATAAAAATAAGAAACATTATTTAATAATTACTATACCTTTACTTATGACGTATGCTTTTTGTATTTTATCTCCAGTAAACGCTTATTTAAGATATATGAATCCAATAATTATTTCTATTCCAATATTTATAAGTGTAATTACTTCCAAAAAATATAACAAGAATTAATTTTCTTGTTATTTTCATTTATTTATATTATACTACATATTGATTTGAGGAATGTTTATGAATAATGTTTTAAAATTTATAAATGATTTAGACATTAAAGAAAACGATTATGTAGTAGTTGCATGCTCTTTTGGACCTGACTCGATGTTTTTATTAAATCTTTTAAATAAATATAATTTTAAAGTTGTATGTGCTCATGTTAATCATAAAATGCGACTTAAAAGCGAAGAAGAGTTTATTGAATTAGAAAACTTTTGTAAAAAGAATAATATAATCTTTGAAGGAACTGAAATACTAAATTATGAAAATTCTGATAATTTTCATGATTTTGCAAGAAACTTTAGATATAATTTTTTTGAAAGTATAGTTAAGAAATATCATGCTAAATATTTATTTACTGCTCATCATGGAGATGATTTAATTGAAACTATCTTGATGCGTATTTTAAGGGGAGGAAGTATTTATAGTTATCTTGGATTTTCAAGTATTATAGAAAAAGACGGATACAAAATTGCAAGACCTCTTATATATTTAACAAAAGATGAAATAGAACAATTTGATAAAGAAGAAAATATACCTTATTCAGTTGATGAATCAAATCTAGAAGACCATTATACAAGAAATAGATTTAGACATCATGTCTTACCGTTTTTAAAAAGTGAAGAAAAACTTGCTCATGAAAAGTTTTTGCAATTTAATGAAAACTTAAAGGAATGTACAACATTTTTAGATAAATATTGTTATTCATTGATAGATAAAATATATGTAAATAATGTTTTAGATTTAAATGAATTTAAAAAACAAGATATATACATAAAAAAAGATATATTATATAAAATACTTATGTTTATTTATAATAATGATATAGATAAAATAAATAGTAAACATATAAATTTACTTTTAGATATTATTGAAAATGATAAACCTAATTTAGAAATATATTTACCTAGAAATATTCATGTTTTAAAGGAATATAATAAACTAACATTTAAAATTGCTTCATTTTCTACTAACTATGATTATATTTTAAATAATGAGGTAAATACTCCTCTTGGAAATATAATTCGTATAAGTGAAAGTGATGAAAAAAGTAACTATGTTATTAGATTAAATTCTAAAGATATAAGCTTACCTATCCATGTTAGAAATAAAATAGATGGAGATAAAATGGAAGTTAAAAATATGAATGGCTCAAAAAAAGTAAGTGATATATTTATAGATGAAAAAGTGGATGCATCTAAAAGAAAAATTACTCCATTAGTAGTAGATCATGAAGGAAATGTTCTTTGGATTCCAGGAATTAAAAAAAGTAAATTTGATATAGAAAAAAATGAAGTATATGATATAATATTAAAGTATGAAAAAGGAGAGGAATAATATGAATAAAAAAGTTACTACAAAACAAACTATTCCATATTTGACATTAATTGCAATTATTGCTGTTATATTAATTATGTTTAGTTTTGGAAATAATACAGTAAATGAACTTTCTTATGATGAATTAATAACTGAATTTTCTAAAGGAAATGTAACAGAAATTTCAACATCAGAAAGAAGTGCAGCTGGTTATTATCAAATAACTGGTAAATTAAAAAATTATAAAAAGAGTGAGTATTTCTCAACAAAAGCACCACTTTCTGAAACTGTAACCGAAACACTTAGTACATATTACAATACAAATGATTTTAAATGGATTGTTGAAAAAAATCCAGAAAATAATAATTGGGTTGCAATACTTATTAATGTCGTTCCTATGGTTATAATTGTTGGTGGAACAATAATACTATTTACTAAACTATCTGGATCAAATAAAAATAGTATGGACTTTGGAAGAAGTCGTGCTAAGTTAAGTGAAGATGGTGGAAAAGTAAGATTTAAAGATGTTGCTGGACTTGAAGAAGAAAAGGAAGAAGTAGAGGAATTAATTGACTTCTTAAAGAATCCTAAAAAATTCCAAAAATTAGGAGCACGTATACCTAAAGGCGTTTTATTAGTTGGCCCTCCAGGAACAGGTAAAACATTACTTGCAAAAGCTGTAGCTGGAGAAGCAAACGTACCTTTCTATTATATAAGTGGTTCAGACTTTGTTGAACTATTTGTTGGAGTAGGTGCAAGCCGTGTAAGAGATATGTTTAAACAAGCAAAACATTCTGCACCATGTTTAATATTTATAGATGAAATAGATGCAGTTGGACGTCAAAGAGGAACTGGTTTAGGTGGAGGACATGATGAAAGAGAACAAACTTTAAACCAATTATTAACTGAAATGGATGGTTTTGGAGCTAATGAGGGAATTATTATCATTGCTGCAACAAACAGACCTGATGTATTGGATCCAGCCTTATTAAGACCAGGAAGATTTGATAGACAAGTAACTGTAAGTTTACCAGATCAAAAAGCCCGTTTAGCTATTTTAAAAGTACATGCTAAAAATAAAGTATTTGCTCCAAGTGTTAATTTAGAGAACTTATCTCATCGTACACCTGGATTCAGCGGAGCTGATTTAGAGAACCTTCTAAATGAAGCTGCATTACTTGCAGTAAGAAGAAATAAAGATGCTATTACAATGTCTGAAATAGATGAAGCAACGGATCGTGTATTAATGGGACCTGCTAAAACTACAAGAAAGATAACAGATAAAGAAAAACGTTTAGTTTCAATTCATGAAGCTGGACACGCTGTAGTTGGATTAAAACTAGAAGATGCAAATGATGTTCACAAAATAACAATCATTCCTCGTGGAATGGCTGGTGGTTATACAATGATGCTTCCAAAAGAAGAAAAAATGGCTGTAACTACTAAAAATGAATTAATTGCTCAAATAACTGGATTATTAGGCGGTCGTGTTGCTGAAGAATTATTCTTAAGTGAAACAACTACTGGAGCTAGTGATGACTTCAAAAAAGCAACTAAAATTGCTCGTGCAATGGTTACTGAATATGGTATGAGTGACTTAGGTCCAGTTCAACTTGAAGAAAGAAGTGAAGGCGTTTTCTTAGGAAGAGATTACAACAAATCTAAAAACTTCTCTGATGCAGTTGCTCTTGAAATTGACCAAGAAGTTAGAAAAATCATCAATGAATGTTATAAAAAGACAACTGAAATATTAAAAAACAACAAAGACTTAGTAATGTCTATAAGTGATGCTTTAATAGAAAGAGAAACAATTACTAAAGAAGAAATTGAAGAACTAGTAAAAACTGGTAAGATAACTGACAAAGATTCAATTGATGATATTAAAGAGTTAAAAGCAAAAGCTAAAGAACTTGGTATAAAAGGATATACTAAAATGTCAAAAGAAGAATTAGAAGAAAAAATTAAAGAAGCTGAATAGAAATATTCAGTTTTTTTCTTTCTTGCTTATAAAATGTAAATATGTTATTATTTAGTCGGTGAGAAAATGAATAATTTAGTAAGCGCATATTTGGGTGATGCCGTTTATGAATTACATATTAGAAAATATTTGATTAACTCAGGAATTGCTAAAGTAAAAGACCTTTCAAAAGAAAGTATCAATTATGTAAGTGCTCCATCTCAGAGAAGAATATTAGAAGAACTAATAAATAGAAATATCTTAAGTAAAGAAGAAATTGAAATAGTAAATCGTGGTAGAAACGCATCAAGTCATAGAAGTAAAACAACAGATATAATTACTTATAAAAAAGCTACTGGATTTGAATGCTTAATTGGATATTTATATGAAAATAATATAGAAAGATGTAATGAATTATTAGATTATATAACTGGTGAATTATGAGAGTATGTGGAAAAAACGTTTTTAATGAATTAGATTTAAAAACTATAAGAAAAGTATATATTGCAAATGGATTTAAAGATAAAGAGATAATGGAAAAAATCCAAAAGAATAAAATTAGATATGTTAACATGGACCAAAAATCTATGGATGCTATGTTAAAACATAATCAAGGGATTATTATGGATGTAGATGATTATGAATATGCAACATTAGATTCTATAAATGGTGATAATTTGGTTGTTATGTTAGATCACTTAGAGGATCCTCATAATTTTGGGGCAATAATTAGAACTTGTGAAGCGTGTGGCGTAAAAAACATAATTATTCCAAAAGATCGTGGAGTAACTGTAAATGATACAGTTGTAAAAACTTCAACGGGAGCACTTAGTAGAGTTAATATTGTTATGGTAACTAATTTAGTTTCAGCAATTAATGAATTAAAAAGGGATGGCTACTTTGTTTATAGTGCTGAAGCAGATGGTGAAGACTTCAGAAAAGTAGATTACAATGATAAAAAATTATTAGTAATTGGAAGTGAAGGAAATGGACTTTCAAAAATAGTAAGAAATAATTCGGATGTAATTATTAGTATTCCTATGAAAGGAGAAGTTAATAGTTTAAATGCATCTGTTGCAGCAGCTATACTTATATACGGAATAGGAGAATAACAATGAATGAATATCCTGATAATGAAGTAGTTAATTTAGTTTGTGAAAATGAAGAAGCTACTGACTTATTATATGAAAAGTATAAATATATAATAGATATACTTTTAAACAAATATAAAGCAGTATTAAAATATCATAATCTTGATCCAATAGAAGTTAAACAAGATGCTACTATTGCTTTACTTGCAGCAATAAATTCTTATAATCAAGAAAAAACAGCATCTTTACAAACTTTTATTACAATATGTGTTAATAGAAAAATATTAAATATCATTAGAAATTCAAGTACAATAAAAGAACAAGTTATGAGAAGTACTTATTCACTTGACTACGCTTATGGCGATGATGAAGAGACAACTCTTGCGGATATTATAATTGAGGAAAATAGTAATCCTGAACATAAAATTATTAGTAAAGAAAACTACAATATGTTAATGGAAAAAATTGATGAATCACTTAGTCCTTTTGAAAAAGAAGTATTTGATTTAATGATAAATAATTTTCAACCAGAAGATATTGCATCTCTTCTAAATGAAAATACAAAAAAGATATATAATACGTCACATAGAATACGAGAAAAAATAAAAAAATTATTATAATTATATTGAAAAACACTATTTTGTGTGCTATATTATATTTGTACACGAAAGTGTTTTTTTTATACAATAAAAATAGAGGTGTGGTTATGGCAAAAAAAGAAATATCTAAAGCTGAATTAAAACACGCAAAAAAAGTTGAAAAAGAAGCAATTTTAAACGAAAAAAAGAAAGTTGAAAATAAAATTGATTCTTGTATTCAAGAGTTAAAATCAGCTAAAGATAAAAATGAAAAGAAAAAAATTAAAGAAGAAATTAAAAAATTAAAAATTGAACGTTCAAACATTGGTAAGAAAGATACTTATTTCAGCGACATAAAAGCTGAAATGAAAATGGTTAGATGGCCAAGTAAAACTGAACTTGTAAAATACTCATTTGCATGTTTAATATTCGTTGCATTTTTTGCATTATTCTTCTTCGGATTAGATGCATTATTTGCTTTAGTAAAGGATTTGATTAAGTAATGGAAAAATTATGGTATGTAGTTAACACTTATAGTGGTCATGAAGCAAAAGTAAAAGAAAAACTTGAGATGCGTGCTGAATCAATGGGATTTTCGGATTATATCTTTAGAGTTATAGTTCCTGAAGAAACTGTTGTAGAAACTATGAAAGACGGATCTAAAAAAGAAAAAAAGCATAAAATGTTTCCAGGATACATTTTAGTAGAAATGATAATGACTGATGAAGCTTGGTATATTGTTCGTAATACACCAGGAGTAACTGGATTTATTGGTTCTAGTGGTAAAGGAGCAAAACCAACTCCACTTTTACCTCAAGAAATCGATCGTATACTAATTAACATGGGTATGAGTAGAGTAGATGTTGACGCAGAATTAGAAGTTGGAACAAAAGTTTCAATTGTTGATGGACCATTTACTGGTATGGAAGGAACAATTGATTCAATTGATACAGAAAATTCCCGTTTAACAGTTCTAATAGATTTATTTGGTCAAGAAACTCCTGTAGAAGTAGAACTTTTCCAAGTAAATGTTTCTAAATAATAAAGAATTACATAAAATTAAATGAAAACAACTTTTTATAGTTGTTTTTTTGTATTTTGTGTGTTATTATTTTAAGTGCTAAATATTTTTTAGTAAGTGGGAGGGAAAATGCGGATTAGCCCAACACCACAAGCGAAAAATGCGAAAGGATGTGTTTTACGTGGCAAAAGAAATCGTTAGAAGAATTAAATTACAAATTCCAGCAGGAAAAGCTACTCCTGCACCACCAGTTGGTACAGCTTTAGGACCTGCAGGTATTAATTTACAAGAGTTCTGTACAAAATATAATGATGCTACTCGTGATAAAATGGGAGATATAATTCCTGTTGATATCATGGTTTATGAAGATAGAACATTTGATTTTGTATTAAAAACTCCACCAGCTGCAAGCTTAATCAAAAAGTATGCTAAGATTAATTCTGGTAGTAAGAAAGGTGCTCATGAAATAGTTGCAACATTATCTAAAAATGATGCTAAAGCAATTGCTGAAATTAAATTACCTGACTTAAATGCTTATTCAATAGAAGAAGCTATGAAGATAATTGAAGGTACAGCAAGAAACATGGGTGTTGCAGTTGAAGGTGTAAACGATGCTGAACTTGCTGAAGAAGCAAAAGAAGCAGCTATAGCTGAAAAAGAAGCAGAAAAGAGAGAAGCTGAATTAGAGGCTATGGAAGAATCAATGCAATCAACTAATGTTGATGTAGAAGTCATAACTGAAAAACAAGAAACAGAAGAATAATAAATTATCCGCTAATAAACCACGATTGGAGGGAAAATAATGAGAAAACTAGGTAAGAAATATGTGGAAGCTTCTAAAAAAATTGAAAAGAATAAATCTTATCAATTAGAAGAAGCAGTTAAGTTAGCTAAAGAAACTAGTATCACTAAATTTGATAGTTCAGTTGAATTAGCTGTTAAACTTAATATTGATACAAAAAAAGCTGACCAACAAATGAGAGGTTCATTAGTATTACCTAACGGAAATGGTAAAACTAAAAAAATCTTAGTTTTAGCTAAAGGTGCTGCTGCTGAAGCTGCAAGAAAAGCTGGAGCTGATTTTGTAGGAGAAACTGAAATGATTGAAAAAATCGAAAAGGAAAACTGGTTTGATTTTGATGTAATCATTGCAACTCCTGATATGATGCCTCAACTTGGTAAAATTGGTAAAGTTTTAGGACCTAAAGGTTTAATGCCAAACCCTAAAACTGGTACAGTTACTCCAACTCCTGAAAAGGCTGTTGAAGATGTTAAAAAAGGTATGGTTGAATACAGAGCTGATCAATATGGAAATATTCATGTAATGGTTGGTAAAGTTTCTTTCGATGAAAAGAAATTAGTAGAAAACGTACAATTTGTATTAAATACTTTAATTAAAGCAAAACCTGCTACAGTTAAAGGAAAATATATAACAAATATTTCTTTATCTACAACTATGGGTCCTGGTATCCATGTAGATCAAGATTCTATTGACATGTAATAACTAACGTGTTAATATAAATAACGAATAAAAAAACTTATTACCGAAGACAGTAGGTGGATTTATCCTTAATTTCCTACCGAGGGAAAGTTACATATACTTTTGTATTTAAACTTTCCGAATCGGAAAGTTTTTTTATAAATATAATAAGGAGGACATATATGGCAAGCGAGAAAATTCTTAATCAAAAGAAGGAAACTGTTAAAGAAATAACTGATAAGATTAAAAATTCTCAAAGTGTAATTTTATTCAATTATAAAGAATCAACAGTTGCTGACTTACAAGGTTTAAGAAGAGAACTTAAAAAAGTTGATAGTGAAGTAAAAGTTTACAAAAATACTCTTGTAAAAATTGCACTAGATGGTATGAACGTTGACTTAAGTGAATTCCTAGAAGGACAAAACGCTATCGTATTTGGTAAAGATTTACTAGAACCTATTAAGGCAATAGATTCTTTTGCTAAAGCTCATGATAATGTTAAAATCATAACTGGTATGGTTAATGGTGAAGTTGTTTCTCTAGATGAAATCAATGATTACGCTTCAATTCCATCAATGGAAGGTTTACTTACTATGTTTGCAGGTGGCTTGATAGAGCACGTAAAAAATCTATCTATTGCGCTTAATTTATATGCCGAAAAATTAGGTGAAGAGAATTAATTAGGAAAGGAATGATTTAAATGGCAAAATTATCAACAAGTGAAATTATCGATTCAATTAAAGAAATGACTATTTTAGAAGTTAAAGAATTAGTAGATGCTATGAAAGAAGAATTTGGAGTAGATCCAAGTGCTGTAGCTGTTGCTGCTGCTCCAGTTGCTGGTGCTGAAGCTGATGCTGACGCTAAAAAAACTGTAGTATTAAAAGATGCTGGTGCTTCTAAGATCGCAGTTATCAAAATTGTAAGAGAAATTACTGGATTAGGATTAGTTGAAGCTAAAGGTGTAGCTGATAATGGTGGTAACATCAAAGAAAACGTTTCTGCTGATGAAGCTAATGAAATTAAAGCTAAATTAGAAGAAGCTGGAGCTACTGTAGAATTAGTTTAATTAATTCATTAAAACTCTACATTTGTAGAGTTTTTTTATGCTATAATTAATTGGGTGTTGTTATGAAAAAAATGATAATAATATGGATAATAATAGCAATTACACTTAGTGGAAGTTTGTTATTTATCGGATATAATGTAAAGAAACATAATCAAGAATATTTAACCTTAGAAAATGATTTAGTAGAAGCAGCAGATGTTTATATAAAAACTAAAGACATTACTTTAAAAACAAATGAAGAAAAAAAGATATTAATGGATACTTTGGTTGAAGAAACTATTCTTAATTCAGAACTTAGAGACAAATTAAAATGTGATGGATATGTAACTATAAAAAAAAGCCTTAGTAAGTATGAATTTAAGCCATATATTAAGTGTGATGGTTATGAAACAATTGAGTAATATTTCTAATAAATAGGAATAAATTGTAAAAGAAGTAATTTATATAAAAATATATTGACTATTGGATTTATTTTTGATATATTATAAGCGCGTTTGAAATGGGTTTTACTTCGGTAAAACTATATTTTAAGGGGAATTCGATACACCAGGAAGTGTGTACGTAGGAAGGAAATATTATGACTACTATTAATCAATTAGTAAGAAAGAAAAGAACTAATAAAGTTCGTAAGGGTAAAAGTCCAGTATTAAACGTTGGATTTAATTCAATGGAAAGAAAGACAACTGATACTAACCATCCACAAATGCGTGGTGTTTGTACTCGTGTTGGTACTAAGACTCCAAAGAAACCAAACTCAGCATTAAGAAAATATGCTCGTGTTAGATTATCTAATGGACGTGAAGTTGATACTTATATTCCAGGAGAAGGACACAACTTACAAGAACACAGTGTTGTTTTAGTACGTGGTGGACGTGTTAAAGACTTAATCGGTGTTCGTTATCATGTAATTCGTGGTGCTTTAGATACTCAAGGTGTTAATGAACGTAAAAAGAGTAGAAGTAAATACGGAACAAAAAAACCAAAAAAATAAAATAGAAAATAAGGAGGAAAGAAAATATGCGTAAAAGACGTGCTGAAAAGCGTGACGTATTACCTGATGCTATCTATAATAGTAAAGTTGTTACTAAATTAATTAACACTATTATGTTAGATGGTAAAAAAGGTACTGCTGAAAAAATTCTATATGGCGCATTTGATAGAATTAAAAAACAAACTGGTTCTGAGCCTATGGACGTATACAATAAAGCAATGGAAAATATTAAGCCAGCTTTAGAAGTTAAATCACGTCGTGTTGGTGGATCAAATGTTCAAGTTCCAATTGAAGTAAGTGAAGAAAGAGCACAAACTCTTGCACTTAGATGGTTGGTTAATTATGCTAGAAACGGCCGTGGTAAAACTATGGAAGAAAAACTAGCAAACGAAATTATGGATGCTGCAAATGGTGTTGGTGGAGCTGTTAAAAAACGTGAAGATACTCACAGAATGGCTGAAGCTAATAAAGCATTTGCACATTATAAATGGTAGGAGGAAAGTAATATGGCTAGAG
>OLGM01000078.1_pt1 | contig 71051 bp, 60 predicted proteins | sample 1606001 | NCBI WGS metagenome assembly OLGM01 (sample SAMN03283294) | human gut metagenome | biome: human-associated habitat; material: feces | host: Homo sapiens | place: Peru | collected 2012
TCCGCCCGCCACTGCCGTTATGTTTCTTTTAACAATTCATCCCACCACTTTAGAAACGGGGGACTTCTTGTCTACTGGTGTTAAAGGTAATCTCTTTCTTACTCATTCCTGCCGCAACGGTATCGCCTTTTTTCACTTCTCCATTCAGGATGGCTTCTGCGAGCGGATCTTCGATTTTGCTCTGGATCGCGCGTTTTAACGGACGGGCACCGTACTTACTGTCGAAGCTGTTCTCCACCAGATATTCTTTTACGGTGTCACGGACTTTCAGTTCGATATCCATCTGTTCTTTGCAGCGGCGTTCCAGATCTTTCAGAAGAATCTGCAGAATCTTCTTCATATCTGCCTTGGTAAGCTGATGGAATACGATGATTTCGTCAATTCGGTTCAGGAATTCCGGCTTGAACATCCGTTTCACCTCTTCCATCACCTGGCCCTTCATGTACTCATAGTCCTTACGCTCATCTTCTGTCGAAAGGAAGCCAAGTCGCTTCGGCGCAACAATGTTCTGTGCCCCGGCGTTGGATGTCATGATGATACAGGTCTGTTTGAAATCAACTTTTCTGCCCTGCGCATCGGTGATGTGGCCATCGTCGAGTACCTGCAGCAGAATGTTGAACACATCCGGGTGAGCTTTCTCGATCTCATCGAACAGGATCACGCTGTACGGATTGCGGCGCACTTTTTCAGAGAGCTGGCCGCCCTCTTCGTAGCCAACGTATCCCGGAGGGGAACCGATCAGCTTGGAAACGCTGTGTTTCTCCATGTATTCCGACATATCAACGCGGATCAGGGCCTGCTCGGTGCCGAAGACTGCTTCTGCGAGTGCTTTGGAAAGTTCTGTTTTGCCAACTCCGGTCGGGCCGAGGAACAGAAATGAGCCGGTCGGGCGGTTCGGGTCTTTTAATCCGACTCTACCCCGTTTGACGGCTTTTGCTACAGCCGTTACGGCTTCTTCCTGTCCAACAACACGTTTGTGGAGGGTCTGCTCCAATTTTGCCAGACGTTTCGATTCTCCTTCCGCGAGACGCTGTACCGGAATTTTCGTCCAGGTGGATACGGTTTTTGCGATTTCTTCTTCTGTTACCTGCAGTTTTTTGTTTTTGCAACGGCGTTCAAAGCGTTTTCGGATCTGCTCCAGATCTTTTTCGAGCTCCTGCTGGCGCGCCTGCAGTTCTTTTGCCTGCTCAAAATCGCCGGCACTGATCGCGGATTCTTTTTCTTTCTGTACTTCGAACAGTGTCTGCTCCTCCTTTGCCATGTTGTCCGGCACCTGGTAGCCGGCGAGCTGTACGCCTGCGGATGCCTCATCGATCAGATCGATGGCTTTATCCGGCAGGAAACGATCGTTGATGTAGCGGACGCTCATTTTTACGGCTGCTTCCAGTGCTTCATCGGTGATTTCCACGCCGTGATGGCGTTCGTAGTATGTGCGCAGGCCTTTTAAGATATCAAGTGCCTCGCTTTCCGTCGGTTCTTCTACTTTGACCGGCTGGAAACGGCGCTCCAATGCGGCATCTTTTTCGATGTATTTACGGTATTCTTCGAGCGTGGTTGCACCGATGAGCTGAATTTCTCCGCGTGACAGGGACGGTTTTAAAATGTTGGATGCATCGAGTGCTCCCTCTGCGCCGCCTGCTCCGATGATCGTATGAAGCTCGTCGATGAACAGCAGAATGTTTTCATTATCCGTCACTTCTTTGACGACTCGTTTGATGCGCTCTTCGAACTCACCGCGGTATTTACTTCCGGCTACCATTCCCGAGAGGTCAAGAACGACAACACGCTTGTCACGGATGGTTTCCGGCACGATGCCAAGAGCGATGCGCTGTGCAAGGCCTTCGGCAATCGCCGTTTTTCCGACACCTGGCTCTCCAATGAGGCAAGGGTTATTTTTTGTCCGGCGGCTCAGGATCTGAATCACACGCTCAATTTCCTGGCTGCGGCCGACAACCGGGTCGAGTTTTCCTTCGCGCGCGAGTTCGGTGAGATCGCGGCTGTACTGATCGAGCGCCGGTGTTTCGCTGTTCGATGCACCGCCTCTTGTCTGCGGTCCGCGGCCGGCGTTTGGATTTCCATTCATGCCGCCCTGCGACGGTGCTTCGCCCATGGCGGTGAGAATGGCACTGTATAATTTCTGAATGTTGATGCCCATGGTGAAAAGTAAGCGGGTGGCAACGCAGTCGCTCTCTTTTAAAATAGCAATCAGCAGATGCTCAGTTCCTACGGCTCTGCTTTTGAAGCGTGCGGCCTCTGCTTCTGCATTTTCGAGTACACGACGTACTCTCGGGGTATAGCCCGGACGTGATTCAGTTGCTGTATTGCCGCCCGGTGCGATCAGACGGTCGATCAGCTCGGTGAGCTGTCCGGCATCTACATGGAACTCGGTGAGCACCATGCCTGCGGTCCCATCCTCCACATTCAGAAGGCCGATCAGAAGGTGTTCGGTTCCCACGTAGTTATGTCCACATTTTTCGGCTGTCTTAACCGCATATGCCAGTGCTTTTTTTGCCTGACTGGTATATCCTTCTCTCATAATACTATTGTCTCCTTCATGATTCGTCTGCGTAATTGCTGTAGATTTCATCTACAAGCTGATGTACTTCTTCTTTTGATATATTTTTACAGACGGCTTTTGCAAGAATCACCTGCAGATCTTCGCGCAGTTCCTGCATGGCGTACAGTTTATCCGCATCGATAGAGATAACGGCTCCTTTTCTTCTGTCAATCGAAAGAAGTCCCTCCTGCCGGAGTACGCTGTAGGCCTTATTTACGGTATGCATGTTGATTCCGATATTGTCTGCGAGCTGTCTTACCGAAGGTAGAGTATCTCCTTCCTGAATTCTGGAAGTGGCAATACCCAGAATAATCTGATTTCTCAGCTGGATATAGATCGCTTCATCGCTGTTGAAATCGATCTGTATTGTCTCATAATACATAGTTACACCCTGCTTTCTCGTATCGTTTTGTTATACATATGTTATAACAATTCGCAGACTTTGTCAACAAACGGTTTCCCTACCTGTTTTTCTCGTAGATGATCTGAAGACCTTTCAGGAGCAGATTCTCATCGATGATGATGTCGTGTCTGCAATGCGGAATCACAGCTTTCGCCAGACCTCCGGTAGCCACAATCGTGCATTTGCAGCCAAGTTCTTCTTCCATCCGTTCGATCATGCCGTCGATACTGGCAGCGTTTCCATAAATCATGCCGCCTTTCATACAGTCCAGCGTATTTTTGCCGATGACTTTTTTCGGTGCTGTCAGACTGGTTTGACTAAGCTGCGCGGCATTTGACACGAGAGCATCCAGCGAGGTACGAAGTCCCGGAAGAATCACGCCTCCGATGAAGCTTCCTTTCTGGTCAAGCACACTCATCGTCGTGGCGGTTCCCATATCGATGACAATCTGCGGGCATGTATATTCATTCAACGCCGCTACTGCTACAACAACAAGATCGCTTCCTGCCGTTGCGGGGTCGTCCAGTTTGATATTGAGTCCGGTTTTCACACCGGGGCCAACAACTTTGACCGGCTTTTTAATGACTTTTTCTGCCGCACTCCGGCAGAGCTCTGTCACCTGCGGAACAACGGAAGAGATGATACCTCCTTCGATCTGCTCCACCGGAATCTCATACAGTTCCAGTACATTTTTCAGGCTGACTGCGTATTCCAGCTCTGTTTTTGCTTTGTCCGTGGAGAGTCTTTCGATGAAGTATGTTTTTTTCCCTTCCACACACCCAAGGACGATGTTCGTGTTGCCGATGTCTATTGCAAGGATCATGATTCAGGTTCCTCCTGTAAAAACTATGAAATGAAATTCTTGTGGTTTCATTATACATGGTGCGGCGCCCTGAGACAAGGAAAAAGACAGTAAGGAAAAGACAATTAAGTCGATTCCATACTGTCTTCTGAATATTTCATTTTGAATTATCTATTCTTGTTGTTCACAAAAATAAATTTTACATCATTCTCAAACATACTCCTGAGTCATTGTCTGCTGTTGAGTACCATACATTTTTACATCATTCTCAAACGCCCTCGTTGGCCGCCCATTCGAAAAATGTGTTTGAGTGCCATACATTTTTACATCATTCTCAAACAATCTTACTTTGATTTCCTGCATGTTGCTTGTTTGAGTACCATACATTTTTACATCATTCTCAAACAGCGATGATGCTGTCATCGTCTTTCCGACTGTTTGAGTACCATACATTTTTACATCATTCTCAAACTTCACGCCGTCCAGCATTGGCGTAGACACCGTTTGAGTACCATACATTTTTACATCATTCTCAAACACGCTGGATAATCGCAGAGTCATTATTCACGTTTGAGTACCATACATTTTTACATCATTCTCAAACAATCGAAGAGGTACAGCAGTTCCTCGGGCAGTTTGAGTACCATACATTTTTACATCATTCTCAAACAGAAACAACGCGATACTTTCCAACGCTGATGTTTGAGTACCATACATTTTTACATCATTCTCAAACACGTTTTCTGGCTCACAGGTTACTGTGTTCGTTTGAGTACCATACATTTTTACATCATTCTCAAACTCATTTTCGTGTCATGGGATCGTTGGAAAGTTTGAGTACCATACATTTTTACATCATTCTCAAACGTCGATCTACGATTGCGACGGATCTGCCGAGTTTGAGTACCATACATTTTTACATCATTCTCAAACAGACCTGGGTTATAGATTTCCTGGATCTGTGTTTGAGTACCATACATTTTTACATCATTCTCAAACCTATCTGCAATTTCAGCAACTTCTGGCTTGTTTGAGTACCATACATTTTTACATCATTCTCAAACTGTTTGGATGATGTGCAGGTACCATATATAGTTTGAGTACCATACATTTTTACATCATTCTCAAACTAGTCGCCTGCTCCAGTCGTCCTCGATCTCGTTTGAGTACCATACATTTTTACATCATTCTCAAACATAAAAACGGCGATCACAACCGTTATCAACGTTTGAGTACCATACATTTTTACATCATTCTCAAACCGAACAAGGAAGTAATTTCAACAGCAGCAAGTTTGAGTACCATACATTTTTACATCATTCTCAAACTAGCCGCTGCCACATTGGACGCGATTTTCTGTTTGAGTACCATACATTTTTACATCATTCTCAAACATCTTCCAGCGGTGTGCTCTCGCGGAAACTGTTTGAGTACCATACATTTTTACATCATTCTCAAACCAGACAATTTCCGGCTGAAGCGGAAAATGGGTTTGAGTACCATACATTTTTACATCATTCTCAAACGATGCTGGGTTGTCATAGGATTCTGCGTTAGTTTGAGTACCATACATTTTTACATCATTCTCAAACCTGCGCGTCAGGGGATGATCGAAGATGAAGTTTGAGTACCATACATTTTTACATCATTCTCAAACCGCCGTTCTCATCTGCGTTATAGAGCGGGCAGTTTGAGTACCATACATTTTTACATCATTCTCAAACCACAACAGAGCATACATCTGCGATCGGTTCGTTTGAGTACCATACATTTTTACATCATTCTCAAACTACGGTGAAGATGATGTAATGACTGTAACAGTTTGAGTACCATACATTTTTACATCATTCTCAAACGTACAAAACGTGTCCCCATTTACGGTAATGGTTTGAGTACCATACATTTTTACATCATTCTCAAACAGCGAAGGAATGGATCTCGATCTCGCAGTAGTTTGAGTACCATACATTTTTACATCATTCTCAAACAGGACTTCCGCCATATCGTCGATCTGTGTCGTTTGAGTACCATACATTTTTACATCATTCTCAAACTATGTGCTGGATTACCTAAAGGAGAGACTTGTTTGAGTACCATACATTTTTACATCATTCTCAAACCTTGACGAATCTATAGATTCTTTCCAGCTGGTTTGAGTACCATACATTTTTACATCATTCTCAAACTAGCCGCGTTTCTGCAGCGTTTCAAGATCGTTTGAGTACCATACATTTTTACATCATTCTCAAACCTCAAATTTAAAAATGAACTGCTTTCATCTGCACAAAACAGGTACTCAAACATCCGATAGATATTAATAGACATCACATCCATCTTTGTCAATTATATAATATTCTCTCTGATTCGAAAAGTCCCTTTGTATATTTTCTATGAAAAGCAAGGATATTTCATAGTAGCATGCCATTTGGGAGAGTTTGTTTATTTGTGTTTCGTTCAGATAGGATCGAATATTTACCAGAATCACCAGTTCTTTTTGGAGAAGTTCGGCCATAACTTTGATATATTGCGTTAATTTTTCCAGAAGCCCCATCTCTTTTTCGGTTTCTGTCTGAACTCCCATCAATTTTAGGAGTGCGCTCAAATCGATTTCCTCATTTTGTTCCAATTCGTACCCACTGACAGCTTCCAATTGATAGATGTATTTCTTCAGTTCCGCAATAATTCTCTGCGTTTCCAGAAACATTTCTTCATTTTGCGCACTTTTGACCAGCTCTGTAAATAACCGTTTTTGTATTCTGTGATCCGCAAAATCAAGAAAAAAGGGCGTTAATACCAATTCCACATCTCTTTTCATATTCAGCTCTGTGTCAGCTTTAGAAAGTACGAAATTTCCCTCCTCTCCCTGATTTTGTTTTTGGAGCTGCTCCACATATTTAAAAAACAACTCCGGTGATTCTATAATCCATTCCGTGGGATAGTTCCGATGAATCGCAATAGGTTTTTCCAAGTCCACATGTACCAGTTTCATAAAATCACCAGCCTTTCATCCGTATTCAACACTTCACTCTTTACGTTCCCAACAATCAGATCCATTTTCGCATACTGCTTCTCAGTCACCGTTAAAAGCTGTACCAAGCCTTCTTCCGGCTTATTTTTATGAATCTGATCCACGATTCCATTCACTGCAGTTGTATTTAACGCAAGCTTACAGTATACGGATTCCTGGAGCATCAGGAATCCGCTTTTCAATAAAAACTTTCGAAATCTCGTATATTCTCTTCTCTGATCGCCCGTCAGCACCGGAAGATCAAACAGTACCAATACTCTCATAAAACGATAACTCATAGGCCGTAAAACCGGATCAATGCACTGTCATTCTCATTTAAGGCATCAAATACACTTTTACAGTAAATTTTTATGGCATTATTCACATACTGTGTTTTCCCGTCTATCATGACTTCGTTGTTTAATACATTGACCAACTGTATTTTTTCCTCATGCGTAAATTCTTTCCTCTGCATTTGGATTACTTCCCGGTCAATCAGAACACGGAACGGTTCCATCAAATCGGACGCCAGATTAAACTGATTAAACATATTATCATGAAAGAGTCCGAGCTGTGTAATATAACCGCTCGCTACAATTTCTCTCGCAAACGCAGACAACAAAATGCTATATCCGTAATTCAGCGCTGCATTTTCTGGACAATCCGCAGTTCTGGTAAATGTCATGCCGAACAACGCATTAAAATATACCTTTGCCGCATGCCCTTCCCGGTTTGTCTCATCATTCCAGCCAATCTCCTGTAAATATGATTCTAACAGACCCGCTTCTTCCTTTCCCATATTTTTTAACAGTTCCTTCTGTTTTCGTATCTTTTCCGTCACAATTTCCGTCCAGATCGCTTCTTTACTGTGCCGGCTCCACTGAATCTGCTTTCTGATTTTATTGCTGGTATCATGACTTCCGTAATACCCAACCAGTTCCGACGATGGATTTCTCTTTTCATCGCAAAAAATCACTTTTATTTTCTTTTTTGTCAGCTCTGCCAGCAGACTTGTTGTGACTGTTGCTGCTGTTGACTCAATCAGAATGGTTGATATTTCACTTAAATGTATTTTTGTTACTTCCTCATTTCGCACCACAAGATAACCAAGCTGATAGTCCAGCTTTGCCCTTTTGGAAATAACCACAATCCGCCAGCTCATAATGCATTCAGGTCTACTGCCTGCTCGTAGATACCGGTTGGCGATTGATGAATCATTTCGATTCGACTGCAATCGGTTATATTTTTGTTGAGATACAAAATTCCTGCTCTTCCAGACCCTCCAATTAATTTCAAATCAGCGGTAACACTCTGGCACTGGAAAAAGTGTAAAACTTCATACAAAACGATACATTTTTCTTCCATGCATAATTCTTTAAATTTTTCTCTTTTTTCCGTTAATGTCTTTGCCTGTGCTCCAAGTTTTTTTGCATATACCGTATTTGTTAATTTATTTAAAAAGGTTTCATACAGCATCATCACCTTCTTTTCTTCTAAATGGTCGGAATCGTAAATTTTCAGTTCTTTATTCTGTTTTTTACGTTCCACGTACTGTACTATTTTTTTCAGTATTTCCGTTTCTTCCTGGGAAAGCACCAGCTGATTTGCACCTTGCATCAATAGCTGATCTCCTGATCTTCCGGAAACCCACATATAAAATCCGTCCACACAAAACAGAGTATCTATTTTGATTTCCGGCACCAGCACTCGCGGATTCTTTAACTGTCTTTCCTCTTCCAGATACCGAATTATATTTTCTTCTGACTTCTGAATTTCCTTTTTCAGACGAATCGGCACATACTCGATTGTTCGTATTTTCTTTCCCTTTTTGCCCTCCGATTCTGCCAGTACAAAATAAGCTCCCGCCTCTTTGTTATATCCTCCATACTTCTGTATATCACAAAGCCGTTCATCACTGCTCTTGATCGGAACCTGACCTTTTCCTTTTTTGACAATCTGCTGGTCAAACAATGCACCTGTTGCCTCATACGATCTCCGCGTCACAAGAATATTGTTCTTTTCCATAAACTTTCGGACTGTCACAATGGTTCCGTTCCCGCCTTCCCAGGCAATTTCTCCGTTTCGTTCAATTCTTTCCTGTTCAAACATCTTCTTCAGGTTATAACTTCTTCCCGGATTTTCCTTAATGAAGTGAATCGGATTTGATGTGAATTTCACAAAATATGCGTTGCCCACGACAATATTCAAATAAGCATCCTTCGCATGATGATAATCATTCATCTCCCGTACCTTCAGAAATTTAAAATCCTTACGGAACTTTGAAACGGTTGGCGCTTTCACATAAACAATCTGTGTATCCGGGATCACCTGCTGCAGAATACTTGCTGCCGCTTTTGTACTCTGACGAGTTTCCACCAGCTGCCTGGAAATAAATCCAGCCAATTCAGACGTTTCAAATCCGTTTCCTCTTATCAGCCGTTTATATTTTTCCTCACTGATCAATCCGGCATCCACTAAAGATTTCCAGAATGGCTGCATTTTTTTCCGAACCGTTTCATCGATCGGATATTTATCCTCTTTCATCTGATTACACTTTTTCTTTACAAGTACCCGGTTATCCAGGCTATCATCCATCACTTTGGACTGTGGGAAAATATGATCAATGTCATACTTCTGATTATCCCACAATTCCTCCAGTTCAATTGTTTCACCGGAATACATGCATTTTCCTTTTTGCGTATAATACAAATACAGCTTGTCTCTTCTCATTTCCGCATCGGAACGCTTTTCAATCTCATCTATCCAGTCTTTTTCTTCCGCTTTACATTTTTTATAGAGTTCCAGCAGTTTCTTTTTTCTTGAAGTGGTTCTTCCCTGATCAGTTTTTTCTCTTGCCATTTCTATAAAAACACGTTTCGGTGGATTTCCCATCACTTTACAGATTTCCTTTACAATCAAAAGGCTCTGCCAAATCTGCCGCTTCACTGCCGGTGATACGTAAAGCTCCTCGACTAATTCATACGAAATATCCCGTTTTTTCTGTTCGTTTCCATTCTTTTCTTCGATTGCCGATGCAAACAAATACTTTTCGCTAAGCAGTTGCATCAAATTATCATTCGTCTCCCACAAAGCCCGAATAATAGACCATGCCTCTCCCGTTTCCGGTGCCGGTGCTTCCGTCTCTTCCAAAAACACTTTTGACAGTCTTCCCCAACCACGATACGGCAGTTTACTTATGCTGTCTCTTTGTTTTTCTGTCAACTCCGGAAACAGTTTCTTTAATCTCTGTTTTAGTATCGTTTTATCATCTCCAAACAGTGTTACGTTCAGAATGATGCATTCTTTTTCCGCCTGGTTCAGTGACAGATTTGTTAATTTCTCTTTAAAGTCATGGTATGCCGTAAGAGAACTCTTGAAATCACCATCAATTCCGGTAATTTCAACTTCTTTTCCAGTAATTCCTTCTTTCACTAAATAGTTTTTCAGTTTTTTCTGTGTAATCTTTCTGCTTTTCTGGAATACTTCTTCATATATTTTCTGTTTCTGCTCTACAGATATCTTTTCTCCATCCAAACGCAGATTATTTAATTCATTTAAAACTTCGTATTTGCTGTACAACAGAGAATACTTTGGTAAAACATCTTCACTGGGCAGATAAGTACATTTATTCGTCATTCTTCGAATAAACTGTTCTGCACTCGCTTCCAAGTCTACCATCTCATCGAAGTTCCATGGATATATTTTGCCTTCTTTTCGTACCGCCCAGTTGCTTTTCTCCCCTTTTTTTCGAATTCCGTTTAAGGGTCCTACATAATACGGAATGCGGAATGTGAAAATCTTTTGAATCTTCTCCCCATTCTCTTTCAGTAGCGGAACTTTATCTTCCAGATTTTTCAGGATTGCATTTAATTCATATAAATGAATCTGATACGGAATGACACTGTTGTCTTTTACAGTCTGTTTCGGAAGAAACGTTCCCATTTCCATTTTCTTCTGCATACAGGATGCTTTCGTCACATCTGATATCTTGCCCAGAATATTCTTTTTCAGATAACCGTAAAAGTCTTCCTGGCTGCATTGCTTTGGTGCCTTGATATACGCATAATAATTAGTTTTTTCGTCCTTTTTTGCAAACAGTCTCTGATATTCTTCCCTTGAAAGATTCTCTCTGACCAGCTTTTTCAGATCTTTCAGATCCTTTTTATGCTTTTCATAAAGTGCCACTTTTGCCTCTGAAAGAGAAGAATAGTTCTGCAAAATATCAGCCAGAACAGCCCAATCGTACACTGCTTTTGCGTGTTCAATTAATACATATTTTTCTCCCAGCTCTGCTTCGATCTCTCCAGCGTATTCATCATAACCTGCATCTGTAAAGCAAAGTTTTGGCCGTTCCAGTGTATCCATCTGTTTTTCCCCAAACAGATTTCCCAGTTTTGCTGTTCCACCGGTAATCAATCCCAGCCACTCTTTTTCACAGGATGTTTCTGCCCGCATTGCTTTTACTGCTTTTGTCTTTTTCGCAGATTTGGTCAATGTTCGGTCTTTTAAAATTGCCTCTATTTCCTTGCTTCTTTCCACTCCCATCTTGGAAGAAAAACCAAGTTCTTCTGCCCTCACCGCTTCAAGGAACTGTTCAAATGTTGTCTGAAATTCTCTTACCTGTTCGATATTTCCGTTTAACAGAAAATGACCTCTGTGTTTCATCATATGATGCAGAGCAAGATATATCAGGCGAATATCAGGCGTTTCGTCAGTTTCCATTAACCATTTTCTCAGATGATAAATGGTTGGAAACTGTTTATGATATTCTTTGTCTGTGTAATCATTATCCGCAAACAATGCATAGGGAAGTTCTGGACACTTTCCCTGCCTGTCACGCTTATCCTCTGGCCAGTAACGACTCTCTTTCATTCTGCGAAAAAATCCATCATCTATCTTTTCTACTTCTTCCGCAAAAATTTTCTGCAGTAATTCTATTCTCCAATTACGACGATCCAATCTTCGTTTTGCTGTCCGAAACCCTCTTCTCTCTTCTGCAGTCTGTGCACTGTCAAATAGCCGTACACCCCAAAGTGTTTTTCCATGTGCGCGCAAAATTTCGTACTTCTCATTTGTCACGGCCCATCCAACCGAACTGCTTCCCATATCAAGTCCGAGATAATATTCCCCTTTCATCTGTTCTTTCCTCCATTTTCTACATTTTATCTAATTTTACCATATATTTTGATTTTTTACATCTTTTCTTTTCTATTTCCAACAATTCTACTTCCTGATACTTGCTGTTCCCACAGTACTGAATCATAACCATGTTTCATTTCTAATTTTAGGCAACAAAAAAACTGCTGTCTATGAAGACAACAGTTTTCGTTCCACACACTGTGGACCATCTAACGATGGCGTTTTCGATAAATCGTTATTTGAACTTATGATGTAAAATTTAGTATGGTACTAAACTATCTATACTATACTTCTATTTTTTCCTTTCGTCAATCTTTTTAGAAAGTTTTTATGATAATTATTCCATTTTTTTCTCTTGCGTCCTTCTTGTTTTTATGGTAAAATATACTTTGTTCTGATTACGAACACTGCCGCTGTGGCGGAATTGGTAGACGCACTTGACTCAAAATCAAGCGGTGAATAACCGTGCCGGTTCGAGTCCGGCCAGCGGCATAGTTTTAAAAAGATCTGCAAAAACGAAAGTTGATGCAGATCTTTTTTTGTTGTCTTCCATTCAAGAAAACAGCTTTCGAAAGAAAGAAAACCCCTTTCGAAGAACCGGCCATCTGCCGCATGGTTCTTTTTGAAAGGGGTTTTTCTGTTGTTATCTCTTATTTATTTCCGAACATCTTCTCATACTCCGGTGTTCCATCCAGTGTAGCGAAATAGTCTTTCGGGGTTTCTGCGCGGCGGATGACTTCAAAGCTGCCGTCCTCTTTTAACAGAACCTCTGCAGATTTTAATTTTCCGTTGTAGTTGTATCCCATGGAAAATCCATGTGCGCCGGTGTCGTGGATGAAGAGGAGGTCTCCGACTTCCACTTCCGGAAGCATGCGGTCGATCGCGAATTTATCGTTGTTCTCGCACAGGGAGCCTGTTACGTCATATTTGTGGTCGCACGGCTGATCCTCTTTGCCCATCACGGTGATGTGGTGGTAAGCGCCGTACATAGCCGGTCTCATCAGGTTGACCGCGCAGGCGTCGCAGCCGATGTACTCTTTGTAGATGTGTTTCTGATGGATTGCGCGTGTAACGAGTCCGCCGTACGGTCCCATCATGAAACGGCCCATCTCCGTGTAAATTGCAACATCGCCCATGCCGGCCGGAACGAGGACTTCATCGTACACTTTATGTACACCCTCACCAATCACGCGGATGTCATTGCCTTCCTGACCCGGTTTGTACGGGATTCCGACACCGCCGGAAAGATTGATGAATTTGATTTTTACGCCTGTCTCTTTCTGCAGCTTTACAGCCAGCTCAAACAGTGTTTTTGCCAGAACCGGGTAGTAATCGTTGGTTACGGTATTACTTGCAAGGAAAGAATGGATGCCGAACTCTTCTGCCCCTTTTGCCTTCAAAATGCGGAATGCCTCGAAAATCTGCTCGGTTGTCATACCGTATTTGGCATCTCCCGGATTGTCCATAATATCGGTGCTGATTTTAAACAGTCCGCCCGGGTTATAACGGCAGCAGATTTTCTTCGGAATGTAGCCTAATGTTTTCTCAAGAAAATCAATATGTGTAATGTCATCAAGGTTAATGATCGCACCAAGCTCTGCAGCCAGTTGATACTCTGCAGCCGGTGTTACGTTGGATGAAAACATGATTTTATCTTTCTCAAATCCCATCGCATCGGAAAGCATCAGCTCCGTGTAAGAAGAGCAGTCGCATCCGCAGTCATATTCACCCAGCATTTTGATCAGTGTCGGGTTTGGGTTCGCTTTCACAGCAAAATACTCACGAAATCCCGGATTCCAGGAAAAAGCTTCCTTTACCGCTTCCGCATTCTCACGAATTCCTTTTTCATCGTAAATGTGAAACGGAGTTGGTACTGCTGCTGCGATTTCTTCCAGTTTTTCTTTTGTTACAAAAGGCTTCTTCGTCATTCTCTTTTGTCTCCTTCTTCTGCTTATTTTGCCTGGATAATGTGAAGCATGTTTGTCATATATCCTTCACCCGTCACCTCGTTAGTAGCAGGGTCTCCGGCCGTAAAAATAACCATATCACCGCGTTCTACAAGCTCCTCACGGCGCACCATATACATAGCATGGGAAATGATGTTCTCCGTAGAATCTTCCTCGTATCCGGTCACCGGACGAACGCCCCAGTAGAGCTGCATTTTTCTTCTTGCCCATTCATATGGGGTAACGCCGTAAATCGGTACGCTCGGACGAAGGTTGGAGATCAGTCTTGCGGTCTGACCGGACATCGTCGGGGTCACAATACAGGCTGCTTTGATGTGTTCTACCATAGAAACGGCTGCACTTCCGACTGCTGCGGAAACATTCAGCTTTCCTTCCAGCGCTTTTCCATCGCGGTAATCTTCGAATTTCAGATAACGCTCCGTCTGCTCGGCAATCTCTCCCATCATGGTAACTGCCTCGATCGGATATTTTCCGGCTGCTGTTTCGCCGGAGAGCATGATCGCATCCGTTCCATCATAAATTGCATTCGCAACATCGGCTACCTCTGCACGGGTCGGGCGCGGATTCCGGATCATGGAATCCAGCATCTGGGTTGCTGTGATAACCGGTTTGTATTTATGATTGCATTTTTCAATGATGATTTTCTGTACATGCGGTACCTGGCACGCCGGAATCTCTACACCAAGGTCTCCCCTTGCAACCATCACACCATCTGCCGCATCGATGATGCTGTCGATGTTCTGCACACCCTCCGCATTTTCGATCTTGGCAATGATATCAATACGCTCTCCTCCGTTTGCCACAAGGAACTCACGGATTTCGTTAATTGCCTCTGCATTCCGGATAAAAGAAGCCGCCACAAAATCAATATCCTGTTCAATACCAAAGAGAAGATCTCCTTTGTCTTTCTCCGTGAGGTTCGGAAGATTGATCGAAACGTTTGGTACATTCACACCCTTCTTCTCTCCGAGCTCGCCGCCGTTTACTACGGTACAGACAATTTCCGGTGCATTTACTTTTTCTACGCGCAGGCCGATCAGACCATCATCGATCAGAATTGTGTCTCCCTCTTTGATATCGTCGGTAAGGCCGGTGTAGCTGACCGAACAGTGATTTTCATCTCCGGTCTCCTGAACGGTTGTCAGGGTAAAAGTCTGTCCGGTTACCAGATTTACTTTTTTTCCATCTTTTAAAACGCCGGTACGAATTTCCGGTCCTTTGGTGTCCAGAAGGATTGCCACAGGAGTTTTCAGCTCTTTTCGAAGCTCTTTCAGCATATCCATACGCATTTTCTGCTCATCGTGGTCTCCATGAGAAAAATTAAAACGAGCAACATCCATTCCGGTTTCAATCAGTTTTTTCATCAGGTCACGGGAGTTGGTATTTGGTCCCATGGTGCAGACAATTTTCGTTCTTCTCATACTTTCTCTCCTTCTTTATTTTACATGTTCATGCGTAAACAGGTGATCCTGACAGTATTCATAGTTTCCGTTGCATCGGGAACAGAAACGGAACTCCAGATTCGGATCATCTTTTTCGGTCCGGCCGCAGATCGCACATTTGTGTTTTGTGATCCCGTTCGGATTGCGGTATTCGGCTTCGCCTCTTGAAACGGCCTTTTTGAATTCCTTCCGGCGTCTGTTCTGCTGGAAAGAGCCGCGTTTTCCTTTTCTTGTCATCAGGAAGAACACAAGGACGTTTGCAAGGGAACAAAGAATAACAACACATCCTGCCCAGTTTCCGCTCATGATGCTGGTAATCATGCTGTAGGCGAGAAGCGCTACGTCAAGGTATGCCAGCCATTTGATTTTGATCGGAATAATGAAATACAGCAGTACCTGCATATCCGGGAAGCTGATCGCAAAGCCGAGGAAAATCGAGAGGCTGATGTAGTAAGTGCTGAATGCCGTTCCCATCAGCGACGGATATCCGTTGACTGCATATAAGATTCCATACAGCAGGAAGGAACCGATAATGGTCATCAGAATGCCGGAAAAGATGTAAACATTATACTTGAAATCTCCCCAGGCTCTCTCAAGGCTTGTTCCGATTGAGTAATAGAAAAACAGCATGATGATCGTAAAGAGATCAAGGCTGCTCGGCGGAATCAGAATCCAGCTCACCAGACGCCAGATCTGGCCATGCAGAATATAGTATGGTTCCAGTGTCAGATACTGTCTCATAATGGGGGCCGCAAGCTGAATGATATAGCCCGCAATGTACGTTACGATAATGTACATCGTCAGATGGCTTAACGCATATCTCCCATATTTTCGCTCCATTTTGTCTAAAAAATTCATGCACACTCTTCCTTTTTGTTTGTTTTATTTCACCGGCTTTCACTGCCCGAAAATACATTCTCATTATACGTGCTGCCTTTTCGTTTGTCAAACGGTATAACGGTGAATTTCGTCTCTGAAAAAGAGCTTTACGAATGTTTTACTTTCCGGTATAATTTACTGGAAATACTTGTTAATTTTCACTCAGCAGTGAAACATTTACTGTTTCGCTGCGTAAGAAAGTGATTCAGGTGTGAGCAGCCCTCCTTTTGCGAAGCAAAACTTTAAATGAGGGCTGCGAATGATACCGTTTACTGGGTACCAGTGAACGGTATCAAATCTTTTCCAGTTATTTTATAAATATACGAAAAAATTCAGGAGGACCTTATATATGGCAGGATCATCATTTGGTACCATCTTCAGACTGACCACCTGGGGAGAGTCTCATGGAAAAGGCGTGGGCGTTGTTGTGGACGGAGTGCCGGCCGGCCTTTCGCTTTCCGACGAGGATATTCAGGTTTACCTCGACCGCAGGAAGCCGGGACAGAACCGCTTTACCACAAAACGGAAAGAATCCGATACCGTTCAGATTTTATCCGGAACCTTTGAAGGAAAAACGACCGGTACCCCGATTTCCATGGTGGTATGGAATGAGGATCAGCATTCCAAAGATTACAGCGACATTGCTTCCTATTACAGACCAGGCCACGCCGACTATACGTTTGATGCAAAATACGGTTTCCGCGACTACCGCGGCGGCGGACGCTCCTCGGGACGCGAGACGATCGCACGCGTGGCTGCCGGTGCCATTGCTGCAAAAATGCTCTCCGAGCTTGGCATCACCGTTTCCGCGTACACCCGCTCCATCGGCGATGTGGAAATTCAGTCTTTTGACGCTGCTGAAATCGCAAACAACGCTTTAAATATGCCGGATGCAGCGGCTGCCGAAAAGGCTTCCGGGCTTTTAACAAAAGCCATGGCGGAAAAGAATTCCGTCGGCGGTGTGGTCGAGTGTGTCGTTCACCATATGCCGGCCGGCATCGGCGATCCGGTGTTTGAAAAGCTCGATGCCAACCTTGCAAAAGCACTCGTCTCCATCGGTGCCGTAAAAGGCGTGGAAATCGGAGACGGTTTCTCGGTCTGCACAGCTACCGGACTTACCAATAACGATGCCTTCCATGTAAACGCGGATGGCTCCATTGTCAAGCTGACCAACCACGCCGGCGGTATTTTAGGCGGCATCAGCGACGGAAGCGATATCGTCGTCCGCGCGGGCTTCAAACCAACTCCGTCCGTTGCAGCTTCCCAGCAGACGATCAACAAAAACGGTGAAAACATTGCCATCGAAATCAAAGGCCGCCACGACCCGATCGTCGTTGCACGCGCCGTTGTTGTCGTGGAATGCATGACCGCTCTTGTACTGGCGGACGCACTGCTCGTCGGCATGAGCGCCAAAATGGATAATGTAAAGAAAGTCTGGGCTCCGGACGAAAACTAAAGGCCGGACCGCTTCTTTCTGGCTTCAACATAAAAAATGCCTGCGGGATACAGTTCTTCCTGCAGGCATTTTTCCGTTATTCTTATTTTTTAGTGAACACCTTTTTTCGTAATCAGAATACAGTTCGGCGTCTCTACTTTCATCGGGCGGCCTTTCTGAACCAGCACGTTTTTCTCATAATCAACGGTAAATGTTGTGATCGTGTTGGACTCATGGTTTGCCACTGCGATATGTTTTCCGTCCGGGAACATTGCAATATCCTTTGGATATTCGCCGCTGGTCGGAAGTGCAAACTTCTTCTCCAGGCAGCCGGTCTCCGGGTCGATATGGAACATTGCTACGGTATTGTCTCCGGCTGTAGAAGTAAACAGGTAGTGGTGATCCGGGGAAAGGCACATGCCGGATGCAGCGTCGTGCGCCTGGTCCACGTTCGCGGATGTGGTGCTGATCGACTGCAGTTTTTCAAATTCCGGTCCGTTTCCCGTATCACGGTAGCTGAATACATCGACTTTGTTCATCAGCTCGTAAATGACATACGCGTATTTTCCGGATTCACTGAAAACGATCTCTCTCGGACCGGATTCACGCTCACAGCGCAGGATATCCACCAGTTTCAGGCGGTCACGCTGGGTGTTCAGCTTGTACATTTTGATCTGGTCAATGCCGTTGTCGACTGCGCAGACATATTTGTTGTCCGGTGTAGGAACGACACAGCTGACATGTGGGCGGAAGTTACGCTCTGCCACACTGCCAAGGCCCTTGTGGAACACGCCGTCCATCAGACTTCCGAGGCGGCCGTCCTTATGGGTATGTACAACAGTTACTTTTCCGTCATGATAGCCTGCCACGAACAGGTATCTTCCGGTTTTGTCCACCGACAGATAGCAGCCGCGCATGCCGTCGATGTCTACTTTGTTGATCGGGGTCAGGTCTCCGTCATCCTCCACTGCAAACACTGCAACGCCTTCATCTGCAATCGAATACAGGTATTTGCCGTTTAAGGAACGGGCAATGTGGGAAGAGTTGTTGACCGGTATGACTTTTCGCTCTGTCAGAGTGCCTTCTTCTACATTTACATCATATAAATGAATACCAATGCTGCTTCCATGGGTATAAGTGCCTACATAGGCTACGTACTCATCCTTCATGTTGTTTTCATCCTTTCTGCCTTCTCGCACATCGTGTGAATTTTCTAAAAATAGTTTAACACAATTTCCGCGCCACGACAACGAGGAAAACGGATTTTTGATATGTAAACGGTAACACTTTATTTTTAGACACAGGATATTCTCCTGCAGAGAATTTTTTAGATATTTCTATTGTTTTTAGATTGTAAGAGTTGAGGTTTCCGCTGCATACCATTTCCATTTTCTACGCTCTCGTCAGACTGATTTCCTGACTCATCATTCCCTGCAGTTTCTTGATTGCGCGGCTGTACTGGCACTGCAGCGCCTGCTCGCTTTTCTTGCAGAATCCGCTGAGCTCTTTGTAGCTGAATCCATATGCTCTCCCCCAGAAAATGCGCTGATCCATCGGATTCAGGTTCTGGATGCAGTTCTGCATCACCATTCTCTCCTCAATCTCGGCTGTCGCGGCCGCCTCCCCTTCATTTCTGTTTTCTTTCTGATACTGTGTATAGGAAACTTCATTCTGATAATAATGTTTTCTGCGCTGATTCTTGATCTTGTTTTTTGCCACACAGAACAGCCATTTCGTCATCTCTTCTCCTTCAAGATCGGCAACGGTTTCAAATTTTACCACCAATACCTCCCATACATCGTTCAGCACATCCTTCGCCGTCTCCCGGTCATTGTTCAACTGACCGCAGATATAACGGAACAGCACATGACTGTTTTCCTCGAATATGATCTGAAAAAATCGTTCCTCCTCTTGTCTCATACACTTCTTTCTCCCTCCTGTTATTTCGCTGTCCTTCTCTTCCGGGCCCGTCATATATGTAATGTGTTGAGACTATCGAAATCTTTCGTTTTTTCAGAATATTTCTACTATTCGACCTTATTACTTTTGTTAATAAAGCAAAATATTGCGTTATAACTGCACCGCGGCGCATAATCAAATTTTTTCTTTCGAAACCAGAAATTACTGTTTCTGACAAAAAAATTCCCGCAGAAAGGAGCTTTCTTCCTCTCTGCGGGAATCTTCTATTTTGGTTTTATTTTATTTAAAGTAAGCAACACCGGACTCAAAGATCTTCAGATCCTGCTCTCCGTAGATGTTGACTGCTACGCCGTTGTCGCGGCGCTCTGCGTGTGCCATCTTACCAAAGACACGGCCGTCCGGGCTGGTGATACCTTCGATTCCGCAGTAGGAACCGTTGACATTCCAGTACTCGTCGTTGGTCAGGTTTCCGTTGACATCGCAGTAGCGGGTTGCAATCTGGCCGTTTGCCATCAGCTTGTCGATCCACTCTTTCGATGCTACGAAACGTCCCTCTCCGTGGGATGCCGGGTTGGTGTAAACACCGCCAAGCTCGGCGCCTGCCAGCCATGGGGATTTGTTGGTCACAACCTTCGTGTAAACCATCTTGGAAATATGGCGTCCGATGGTGTTGAAGGTCAGAGTCGGGGAATCCTCGGTCTGTCCGAGAATCTCACCGTACGGAACGAGTCCCAGTTTGATCAGCGCCTGGAATCCGTTGCAGATACCAAGGGCAAGTCCGTCTCTCTCATTCAGCAGTTTGGTAACAGCTTCTTTGATCTTCGCATTCTGGAATGCGGTTGCAAAGAATTTTGCTGATCCATCCGGCTCATCACCTGCGGAGAATCCGCCAGGGAACATGATGATCTGCGCCTGGTTGATGGCTTTTTCAAAGGCATCGACAGAACCGCGGATGTCTTCTGCGGAAAGATTGCTGAATACCTGAGTGATAACTTTTGCACCGGCACGCTCGAAAGCTCTGGTGCTGTCATACTCACAGTTCGTTCCCGGGAATACCGGAATGAATACGGTCGGCTGTGCCAGCTTGTGGGAGCATACGTGGATGCTCTTTGCCTGATAGCAGCTGTCTGCAACAATTCCGTTTTCGTCTGCTGCTGCCACATTCAGGGCCTCTACCTCCGGAAGCTCTGCACCGGATACGGTCTTGAATACTTTTTCCAGCGGTTTGTTCCATGCGGAAACGGCCTCGCGGATGGTGATTTCGGTGTTTTTATAGGAAAGAACCGGTTTGTCTGTCACTTCACCGATGACGGTGTAGGTGCTTGCCAGCTCTCCGACTTTTTCAGCCGGAACTTCGCAGATCAGATCTGCAATATATGGAGTAAAGAGGTCTCTCTCGTCTACATTGTGCTCGATGGTTACGCCGAGAGCATTACCGAATGCCATCTTGGATACGGCTGCTGCGATACCCTGACGGTCTACGACATAAGCGGCTTTCACACGGCCGTTCTGCATATCTTCATGCAGTTTTCTGTAGGTTTCCATGACGCCTTCGTACTCTGGAAGCAGATGTGCATCGACTGGAAGGTGGATCCACACGAGTTTGTCTCCTGTGTTTTTCAGCTCCGGAGATACTACATCTTTTAATTTTGCAACGTCAACCGCGAAGGATACGAGTGTCGGCGGTACGTCGATATGGTTGAAGGTACCAGACATACTGTCTTTTCCTCCGATAGACGGCAGACCGTAGCCCATCTGTGCGTCGTATGCACCAAGAAGTGCTGCGAACGGCTGACTCCAGCGGTGCGGATCCTCGGTCATTCTGCGGAAATATTCCTGGAAGGTGAAGCGGACTTTGCTGTAATCGCCGCCGACTGCCACGATGCGGGACAGGGACTCGGTTACGGCATAGACTGCTCCGTGATACGGACTCCAGCTCGATACGTATGGATCAAAGCCGTAGCTCATCATGGTAACGGTGTTGGTTTTTCCATCCGAAACCGGCACTTTTGCAACCATGGCCTGGGTTTCAGTCAGCTGATATTTTCCGCCGTACGGCATCAGCACGCTGGCTGCTCCGATGGAGGAGTCGAACATCTCAACAAGTCCCTTCTGGGAGCATGCGTTAAGATCGGACAGAGTGGACAGCCATTTTTCTTTGACATCGGCAATGTCACCGCTTCTCTTTAACGGAGTGTCCTCTGCTTTTGGAATCTCTACGAAGACATCATTCTCCTGATGTGCTCCGTTGGTGTCAAGGAATGCACGGGAGATATTAACAATCTCTTTTCCTCTCCAGGAGAGTACCAGACGCGGATCCTCGGTTACGACTGCAACTTCGGTTGCCTCCAGGTTCTCTTCTGCGGCATATTTCAGGAACTGCTCACGGTCTTTCGGGTCGATGACAACGGCCATACGCTCCTGGGACTCGGAGATAGCGATCTCGGTTCCGTCGAGGCCGGCATATTTTTTCGGTACTTTGTCCAGATTGATCTTAAGGCCCGGTGCCAGCTCGCCGATGGCAACGGAAACTCCGCCTGCACCGAAGTCGTTGCATTTTTTAATCAGAAGGCTGACTTCCTCGCGGCGGAACAGTCTCTGCAGTTTACGCTCAGTCGGTGCGTTTCCTTTCTGTACCTCTGCACCGCAGGTCTCGATGGATTCTGTCGTATGTACTTTGGAGGAACCGGTTGCACCGCCGCAGCCGTCTCTTCCGGTACGGCCGCCGAGCAGGATAATGATATCGCCCGGATCGGAATTTTCACGGACAACGGCACGGCGCGGTGCTGCTCCAAGGACAGCTCCGATCTCCATACGTTTTGCCACGTAGTCCGGATGGTAAACTTCTTTGACATAGCCGGTTGCAAGACCGATCTGGTTTCCGTAGGAGCTGTAGCCGTGTGCTGCTTCTCTTACGAGTTTTTTCTGCGGAAGTTTTCCTTCGAGTGTCTCGCTCTGCGGACGGGTCGGATCTGCGGCTCCGGTCACACGCATTGCCTGATATACGTAGGTTCTGCCGGAAAGCGGATCACGGATTGCACCGCCAAGGCAGGTTGCTGCACCACCGAACGGCTCGATCTCGGTCGGGTGGTTGTGGGTCTCGTTTTTGAAGTTGATCAGCCACTCTTCGTCTTTTCCGTCTACATCTACCGGTACGACGATGGAGCATGCGTTGATTTCATCAGACTCTTCCTGATCTGCGAGTTTTCCTTCGGATTTCAGTTTTTTCATTGCCAGAAGGGCAAGGTCCATAAGGCAGATGAATTTGTCGTCACGGCCTTTGTAGAGTACCTCGCGGTCGCTTAAGTAGCGGTCGTAGCTTTTTTTCATCGGCTCGTAGTAGTCGCCTTCGCCGAAGGTCACATTGGTGAGTTCGGTGGAGAAGGTGGTATGGCGGCAGTGATCGGACCAGTAGGTATCGAGTACGCGGATCTCGGTCATGGATGGATTGCGTTTTTCCTCGCCGCGGAAGTAGTTCTGGATATGCAGGAAATCTTTGAAGGTCATGGCAAGGCCGAGGGAATCATACAGGGCTTTTAATTCTGCCTCCGGCATGTCGATGAATCCGTCGAAGATTTTGACATCTGCCGGCTCTTCAAATTTTGTCACGAGGGTTTCCGGTTTTTCAAGTCCTGTCTCTCTGGAGTCTACCGGATTGATGCAGTGTGCTTTGACTGCGTCAAACTGCTCATCCGTCATCTCTCCTTCGATAACATACGTAACGGCGGAGCGGATGATCGGCTGCTCGTCTTCTTTTAAGAACTGCACGCACTGTACGGCAGAATCGGCTCTCTGATCAAACTGTCCCGGAAGGAATTCTACGGAAAATACTCTCGCACCTTCTGCACGCGGGAAATCTTCCTGATAGCAGATATCAACCGGCGGCTCTGCAAAGACTACTTTACATGCTTTCTCATATGTCTCATCACTGATATTTTCTACATCGTACCGGATCAGTTCCCGTACGTTGGTTACGGTCTGGATGTTCAGATAGTGCTTGATTTCATGCTTCAGATCTTTCGCCTTAATCGCAAATTCCGGCTTTTTCTCCACATAAACGCGTCTGACTGTACTCATTTTTATCCTCCATTTGTCTGAATCATAGTCCCCAAAAAACGGGACAATCTTTCGTTACTTACAGAATAGCATATTTATCTTTATAAATGAAATTAATATATCTTATATGTTTTATAAGTTTTATTTCTTAATAAACGGACGCAGAAAGGGCGGGGGATGCATTTGCAGGGGGATTTAGAAATACTTAGAGCCTGGGAATTTGCGTTATTTTGAAAAAGTCAACTGTCTGAGCGTCAGCGAGTTTTGACTTTTTCAAAACGCTTTTAGCAAATTTCCAGGCTCTTAGTATTTCTTATCCTCCGAAACAGCATCCCCCAGCACCAGAAAGTGCGCGGACCGTCCGTTTTTACATTCTATATTTCGCTTTCTTCTCCCGTGTCCGCAGTGCACTGCCAGCCTTCGCCGGTCTGTACAGCAGCATACAGGTTCCCGCATTCATAACAAGCGCACAGCACACATCCGATACGGAGTGCTGTTTTAAAAACATGGTCGAAAGCACAATCAGCACCGTCAGGCCCAGGCAGACGTTTCGGAATACCGGGCGGTTTTTGAGCTGCTCGCTGTGTTCTACGGCAACAGCTACGGCTACGGAATTATATACGTGAATACTTGGGAATATGTTGGTCGGTGTGTCTGTCAGGTAAAGGCCTCTGACCAGATCCGTGAAAATGTTCTCCCGTGGGAATACCGTCGGGCGCAGGTTCTGGCCGTTCGGGTACAGATAGGAAATCACGAGGAACGCCGTCATTCCGATTCCCAGGTTGATAATCAGCTGATAATATTCTCTGCGGTTCTTGTTGCAGAGGCCGAAATAAAGGACTGACCATGCAATATATCCAAACCACATAAAATAAGGAATCACAAAAAACTCACAGAACGGAATCATATCATCAAACGGAGTATGAATCAGATGATAACCTTTCGTAATGTGCGTTTCCAGATATTGAAAACATTCCAGATAGAAAATACCATAAACCACTACTGGAAGAAAATGCTTATATTTTTTTATTGTCTTCATAGTTTCCCTCCACTTTTCTGACAAGGTTTTTCTCTTCAACCTGCTGAAATTATAGCACACCGAAAACCGAAGTCAATAAGCTTTATTATTTTTTAAGAAACAATTCATCGGTTTCTGAAAACCGTCCTTGGGATGGAAATGTTCAAAGATCGCCGCGTCGAATTTTTTCCGTGTCCGATTATATACATGCTCATCTTTTACCGTCCATGCAAATGCCGGTGTCCGAAACAGCATACGGTCGATCAGGAAGCCCGGGCAGTCGGCGTAGCGGTGGTCGTAGGCGATAAAATCTGGTTTCCCGATAAAATTCAGCATCAGATGACGCGCCATTACCCGCAGGATCAGATGCACCTTGTCATCCTTTGAAAAGCGGCCGGAAAGCTGGCCGCGCAGCGTCTGCGGCATGTGGCGGCGGCACCAGCGGAGAGCCAGGCTGTTGAAGGATTCCATGCAGAACATGCCGGTGTACCCCTCCATCTCCTTCTGAAATCCCGCACAGACCGCCGTGGAAAGTCCCGGCATCTTGATTTCGATTAAAAGCGGCACGCGGCCGTCTACCGTCTGCAGTACCTCACGAAGCAGCGGAATCTTTTCCGTGCTGTCGCCCAGATGGAACTGCTGGAGTTCCTCATACGTATAATCGCTGATTTTTCCCTCGTTTCCACACATCCGCTTCATCGTGTCGTCGTGGAACACCACAATCCGGCCATCCTTTGTGATCTGAATATCCAGCTCGATGGCATATCCCTGCTCCGCCGCGCGGGCAAAAGCCGGAAGAGAATTCTCCGGGATTCCCTCCACCGCGTTCCACAGACCGCGGTGCGCATAATTCCATTCCGCAAATTTCAGACATTCCTGCCGTCTCGATGTAGCCGGCAGAATGGAAAAGAAATAACCTGCTGCCAGGACGGCAAGCACTGCAAAAAATATGATCCAGAACATCATCTTTCCATCCCTTCTTTCACCCAGTCGCCCAAAAGGCGGAGACGCTCCGTTTCCAGTCCGATCCTTTCCTCCGTGCGGTGTCCGCCCGATTCTCCGTCCAGGTGGACCGGTTCCGCGCGGTCTGTCTGAAAGGAAAGGCTGCTACACCGCTCCATATGTACCTCAGGAAATCCCGTGTGGCGTCCAAACAGCGCCATCGGCAGAAGATAGCTGACTTTCCATTTGGCAAGATTGGAAACCACCATCACGTCGAGCAGATCATCTGTCCCGTCCGCCTCCGGGCAGAAGCAAAAGCCGCCGCCCTCGTACGGAAAATTCATTGCCACTGCAAAAAGAACATTTTCAAACGAACGGTGTTCTCCGTTTTCCAGCGCTGCATCCAGTGTGAACGGTTCGAGATAAAAGAGCTGCCGCAGTGCAATCATCACATACGTAAGTTTTCCCAGATGCAGCCGGTTCAGCGTATTCTTGATTTTTGATGCCAGCGCCTCGTGGCAGATGCCTGCATCAAAACCGATGCCGGTGCTGACAAGAAATCTCCACTTTTGGCTGCCAAGAAGCGCCGTTCCAATGTTGATCTCCTTTTCCTCCCCTTTCAGCACAGCTTCCAGCGCCTGCAGCGGATCGGAGGGAATTCCGGCACCGCGCGCAAAATCGTTGCCGCTTCCCGTTGGAATATAACCGAACTTTACATCCGACAGGCTGGTGATTCCATCGACCGCCTCATTCGCCGTACCGTCTCCGCCGATCACCAGAAGGACATCATCGGGATTCCATACCCCTTTCGCGGTCAGCCGTGCTGCCGTCTCCCGTGCGCTTCCGTGATACTTTGTCGGATATACACGAAATTCCGTCCTGCGCCGCTTAAGCTCGCCTTCCATCACCGGCCACAGCTTCTCGCCGCGCCCCGACCGCGATTTTTTATTTACTATAATATGATACCTCAAAGTCATACCTTCCTTTTTCTTCTGTAAAAACCACTTCAAATCACCTGAATCATGTTCTTACGCAGCGAAACAGCAAGTGTTTCACTGCTGAGTGAACAGTAACCAAATCAGCCATATTGTAGCAGTTTTCCCCGCAAACCACAACTATCTTCACAAAATCTTAACTTGTTGCCGCCGTAAAAATTCCCGCACCCCTGTCTTTTCTTTCTTGACAGACCTTTTTGTTCTGCTAAAATAAAAAGTACCGCGGTTTCGTCCGCAGAACGTCACTCATTTCTGAGGAGGTTTTTATGAATTTTTACGATATGACACGCGCAGGGAGGATGATACGATGAAGCTCTCCCCCGCATTTCTCGCGTATAAACTAAGCAGCGCTTTTTCGGTTCTTGCACCGGAAAACCTGCCGCTCTCCGGCACACTGGAGCTGCCTGTTCTTTATCAGACAGGCTCCGCAGCCACTGCGCACCGGGTCTTTCTCTGCACAGAAGAACAGATCGGCTCTCTTTCCTCCATCCCGGAAGAAAGCAGCTCCCTATTTCTTCTCTGTACCGAAGAACTGCCGGAGGAACTTCCGGCTCCGGTTTCGATCGCCGTTAAGAGCAGCGTATCCGCTGTTTTTTCGTTCCTGCAGGAGCTTTTCTGGACGTACGATTCCTGGCAGAAGGAGCTGATGCAGGCACGGCTCGACGGAAAATCGATCCAGCATCTTTTAAATCTCTCCCTGCCTGTTTTTGCTCACCCGCTGATGGTGGTCGGCATGGATTTTTCCATCATCGCCGCAGCGTCCGAAGAACCTTCCTTTTTTCCCGAGAAGGTGTTTGGCTCCCTCGATGCAACGCGCCCGCTTCTGCTCTCCTTGACAGAAAGCAGCGAATACGCGTCCGTCCGCGATCTCGATGGATGGTTCCGCTTTCCGGATCACGTAACGGGACTTGGTTCCCTCTGCGTCAACATCACGCAGCATGGTCAGAGCGCCTACCGCCTGCTGCTCCTCGACACGAAAAAGGATCTTTCTGATTCCGAAGGCTTTCTTCTTGAATTTCTTGCAGAAATGATCCATCACGCCTTCCTGCACAATGTGATGCAGAAAACCTCGCCGGCGCAGTCGCTTCACACCGTGCTGCTCCGTGCCCTCGACGACCGGATGGCCGACTATATTGCGGTCAGCCAGGCTCTCGATGCGCTCGGCTGGTATTCCCGCCACACCTACTGCTGCCTCTATCTGCAGCTCTCCGATATGGATCAGAAAAACCTGACGGCAAACTCGGTCTGCGCCTATCTGGAAAATATTCTGACCGGCTGCTCCGCGTTTCCGCACGGCGGCGGTATCGTTGCGTTCTTTAACCTCACGCTGTCCGATTTTTCCATGACCGATCTGATGGAACGCATGGTGCACTTTGTGGAGGACAGTTCCTTAAATGCCGGCTTTTCGCGCTGCATGAACGGCCACATGAATCTGCGCCGCCAGTATATCCAGTCAAAAATCGCTCTGCAGTTCGGTACGCGAAAATATCCCGACAAACGGATGCATCCGTTCAACGACATCTCGTTTGACTACATCCTCGATCAGGCAACAAAAAAGCTCCCAGGCTACATGCTGTGCCATGAGAGACTTCTCTTTCTGCAGGAGCACGACGACAGCGCCGGCAGTGACTATATGCGGACGCTCCGCTGCTATCTGGACAACCACTGCAATGTCGTCCAGACGGCGCGTGAGCTTTTTATCCACCGCAGTACCCTGCTCTACCGCCTGGAAAAGATCAAGGAAATTTTAGAATCCGATCTTTCCAGCCCGGATGAAATTCTGTATCTGATGCTTTCGTTCCGTTTTATCGACCTCGAGAACGAAGAAGAAAACCGTTCTGGATCTTCGCAGCCAGAAAAGCACAGATAAAACCAACCGCAATTCCCGCCAGGACATCGGTCGGGAAATGCACAAACAGATACAGTCTGGAAAATGCAATCAGGCAGGCCAGAATCAGTGCGGCAGCTCCTTCTTTTTTGTGCATCACAAAAATAGAGACTGCCGCCGCAAACGAGGCTGCCGAATGGCCCGATGGGAAGGAATAGTCCTTCGGAGCGGCAACCAGCAGCTTTACCTGCTCGTCAATCCAGCAAGGACGCGGGCGCGCTGCCAGCGGCTTTAACACCAGATTACATAAAATCAAATCTAAAATCAGCGCGATCGCCATTCTTACACCGCATTTCCGGTATTTCGGAAGGATTAAGAAAACGGCGGTCAGCGCAATCCAGATCCATCCCGCATTTCCAAGTGAAGTAATTCCCACCATCACCCGATCGAGCACTGCATTGTGAAGATGCTGCAGTGCATATAAAATTGAAAAATCCATTCTTACCCCTCTCTGTAGAAAATGGGCATTTTTCTGCTGTACATCTGCTGATCGGCGGCCGCCTCGTACAGAAATTCCGCCAGAGCCTCTCTCGAGTATCCAGGCCGGAACTGGCTGCCGTCCAGCGAAATACTGCAGTTCTGCCCTACCTTTTTCACTTTCCCGTCTCTTCCCGGACACGTCCGCACCAGTGTCCAGTTCAGATCGCTCCGTGCCAGAACCTGTCCCATCTTCTGCATATCTTTATAGACACCTGGCCAGAAAATCTGCATGAATTTCGTACTCATTCTCTGGTATTTGTCCTCGCAGTCTCCAAACGCATGAATGCAGACATGGCCTACCGTCACAAACCGCGTTTTTCCAAGCTGCTTCATGGCCGAGAGAATCATCGCGTTTCCGTCAGCCAGCGGTGTCTCCTCTTCTTTTACATGTTTCACACGCATCGGAGTCAGCACGCTGATGACTGCATCCGCTTCCAGCAGTGCCTCCAGCACGCGTTCCCGGTTCTGAAGGCTTCCCTCAATCACGGTCATATTTTTTCTCGGCCAGATCGCTTTTGCATCCGGCACGTAGGCGGTCACCTGTGCGCCGTGAAGAAGCGCCGTGTTGGTCACATACTGCCCAAGCAGTCCCCCCAGACTGAATATTGTAATTTTCATGAAATCCTCACTCTCATCTGTGTGTCTTTTGTATCCTCCGCAGATTTTTTGACACACTTTCCTAATGTTATCTCCTATTCTAACACACCGCCCGTATACGATACAATGAAATAAAACTAAAAAAAGTATAACCTTTTTCGTCCTTTCTTCATATCGTAAGTAGAACCGTATTTTCAGGAGCTTTGATCTTATGCCCTATACTATCGTAATCGATGCCGGACACGGGGGAAGTGATCCGGGCGCTGTCTATGAGGGACGCAGGGAAAAGGATGACAATCTTTCCCTCGCCATCGCGGTCGGCGAGCTTCTTTCCCGGCAGGGTGTCTCTGTCATTTATACCCGCACAACCGATGTTTATCAGACGCCGTTTGAAAAGGCGCAGATGGCCAATCAGGCGGATGCCGACTTTTTTATTTCTTTTCACCGGAATTCTTCGGAGGAACCGAACCAGTATACCGGCGTGGAAACGCTTGTCTATGACAACTCCGGCATCAAACAGACAATGGCAGAAAACATTAACGGCGCGCTCTCGGAGCTGGGATTCCGGAATCTCGGAGTCAAGGCACGGCCAGGGCTTGTTGTTCTGCGGCGGACGAAAATGCCGGCTCTTCTGATTGAAACCGGCTTTCTGAACAATGAGCAGGACAATACGCTCTACGATGAAAAGCAGGAAGAAATCGCCCGCGCCATCGCGGATGCAGTGCTTGGAACGCTGGATCTCGAGACGGTCACGGAGGCTGACCGGCGCGCTGCGGAAATGGAAGCCGCCCGTGAAAACCGCTCCGACCGCCCGGACGATATACCGGACCCGACAGCCCGACGGGAGCCTCCGCGTCCTGCCGCTCCGCCCCGTCCCACGCCGCCGGAACAGGAAAATCCTTCCGACACACCGGAAACCTTCTACCGTGTCCAGACCGGCCTTTTCCGCATCCGCCAGAATGCCGACCGTATGCTTTACGACCTTCTCGACCAGGGCTATCCCGCTTTTCTTCTCGCCGAGGACGGCTTTTTCAAGGTCCAGGTCGGCGCTTACCGCCAGCTCGGAAATGCCATTCTGATGGAACGCCGCCTGCGCCGCGACGGCTATTCCACCCTGATTACCACCTGAGCGTCTGACGCATCAGTCGAAAAAAGAGCGTGCCGGAATTTTGTTTTCCGACACGCTCTCGTTCTCCTTATAACTTTTTCAGTTTTGCAAACGAAGCAAACATTTTCTTCGTACCAGCCTGGTCGAAGTTGACGGTAACTTCATAATCTCTTCCGCCGTCCACGATATCCGTGACAATGCCGACACCGAACTTGATATGGCGCACCGTATCCCCGATTTCGTAATCGAGTTTCGTCGCCTTCTGCGCGCTGAAGGTTTTCGCCTGTTGCGGCTTCTCGCGGAATGCCTGCTTCATCGCCGCATAGACACTGCCTCTCGTCGGAATGTCCATCTTCGGCTTCCGGTCTTCGATCTCCCCGCGCTCCCGCTCCAGGGAAATCAGCTCCCGCGGAATCTCTTTGACAAAACGGGACATCTTGTTGTACTGCACTTCGCCGCGGATCATTCTCTGGCGCGCACACGTCAATGTCAGATGCTGCATCGCACGCGTGATGCCCACGTAGCAGAGACGGCGCTCCTCCTCCAGCTCCGACGGATCATCTCCGGTGATCGTCATGTAGCTCGGGAAAATACCATCCTCCATGCCGGCAAGGAATACGTTCGGGAACTCCAGTCCTTTTGCGGAATGCAGTGTCATCAGCAGCACGTAATCGCTCTCCTCATCCACCGAGTCGATATCAGACACCAGCGCAACCTCCTGCAGAAAACCACCGAGAGATGGCTGTTCGGCGCTCTCCTCATAATCCGCAATCTTTGAAATCAGCTCGTCGATGTTCTCGATGCGGGCTGCCGCTTCTTCGGTTCCCTCCGCCTGCAGATCTGCTACATAGCCGGTCTCCTCGATGATTTCATTCAGCAGCTCTTTGACCGACAGATAATCTGCTTTCGCGCGGAGTACCTGTAAAAAGGACGTGAAGGATTTAATCTTATTTAAAGACCGCATCAGCCCCGGCACATACTCGGCCTCGAGAAGCGCATCGTAGAAACGGATGCCCTGCTCTGCCTCCCAGTCCTGCACTTTGTTGATCGTCGCCGCTCCGATACCGCGCCGCGGAACGTTGATGATACGCAGTACCGCAAGGTCATCCTCCGGGTTCTCGATCACACGCAGATACGCCAGCAGATCCTTGATCTCGCGTCTCGCATAGAAGTTGACACCGCCCACGATTTTATATGGAACATTTGCAAGCAGCAGTTTCTCCTCAAAAAGACGGGACTGTGCGTTGGTACGGTAGAGAATTGCATAATCACGGTACTTCTTTCCCTCCGTGCGGACGCCGCGCGTGATTTCTCCTGCCACGTACTCCGCCTCCTCAAAACCGCTCTGGAACTGCCGCAGATCGATGAGATCTCCCTCCGGGTTCTCTGTCCACAGGCGTTTTGCTTTTCGTCCCTGGTTATTCGCAATCACTTCATTTGCCGCATTCAGAATATTCTGCGTGGAACGGTAATTCTGCTCCAGTTTAATGACCTTCGCATCCGGGAATACATGCTCAAAACTCAGAATATTTTCAATATTCGCCCCGCGGAATTTGTAGATCGACTGGTCATCATCGCCGACAACGCAGAGATTGCGGTATTTTGCCGCCAGAAGGCTCACAAAGCGGAACTGAACCGTGTTGGTATCCTGATACTCATCGACCATGATATAGCGGAACTGCTCCTGATAATAGTCGAGCACTTCCGGGAACTGCTGGAATAATTTTACGGTCTGTACCAGCAGATCATCGAAGTCCATCGCATTGTTTTTCTTTAACTCTGCCTGATACTCCGCATAAACTGCCGCATACTTCTGCAGCTTCCAGTCGATTCCCGCGTCAATCCGGTACTGGTCCGGCTCGATCATCTCATCCTTTGCGGACGAAATTGCCGCCATGACCGCACGGTCGCGGTACAGTTTCGGATCCATCTGGAGCCGTTTCATGATGTCCTTGATCAGCGATTTCTGGTCATCGGTATCGTAAATTGCAAAATTGTTGGCGTATCCCAGACGGTCAGCATGGCGGCGCAGAATCCGCACGCAGCTGGAATGGAAGGTGCTGACCCAGATCCGCTCCGATCCGTATCCCACGATTTTATCGACACGCTCACGCATTTCTCCGGCGGCCTTGTTCGTAAAGGTGATCGCCATAATATTCCACGGATTGACGCCTTTGTCCCGGATCAGGGAGGCGATGCGGTGTGTCAGTACCCTCGTCTTTCCCGAACCGGCACCTGCAAGGATCAGAAGCGGCCCTTCGGTGTGCTCCACAGCTTCCATCTGCATCGGGTTTAATCCTGTTTCTGTCTGATTCATATTCTTTCTCCTCATCTGCTTCGAATCTTTTCACATGCATCTCAGTATATAACAAATCCGCCCCGGTTACAAGTAAGAACGAACATACGTTGCATTTTTATCATGGAAACTTTTTTTCGCAAAGTCCTTGCTATCTGGTATTGAAAACTATATAATGGGAACAGTGAGGTGATAACAAATGACGATAGACTCAGATAAAATTCTTCATGATTTACTGAATTCACTGGATTCTCTCGAAGGCATCCGCCCGGGGGAAATCCCGAATATTGCTTTATATATGGACCAGGTCACGACCTTTATGGACGCACAGCTCGCTTCTTCGCGCCGCTTCGAGTCCGATAAGGTTCTGACAAAAACAATGATCAACAACTATGCAAAAAACAAGCTGCTCCCGCCGCCGGTCAAAAAGAAATATTCGCCGGAGCACATGATGCTTCTGGTTTTTATTTACTACTTTAAAAACATCCTCTCGATCACGGATATCCAGACACTGCTCGCCCCGATCACTGATCGGTATTTCGGCACGGAGAGCGGCTTTTCCATCAAAGATATCTACGACGAAATTTTCCAGATGGAAAAAGAAGAAATTGCATCCGTAAAAGAAGATCTTCTGAAAAAAGCGGATGTATCCAAGTCCATGTTCGGCAGCTCACCGGAGGAGGACCGGGAATTTCTCCAGCTCTTTTCGTTTATCTGTCTGCTGAGTTTCGATGTCTATCTGAAAAAACAGATGATCGAGCACATGGTGGATGAACTGGCATCCCTCGCGGCGCCTTCTGATCCGAAAAAGAAAAATTAAGAACAAACGTGTAATTAAAAAAAGACGGCTGCGTTGGAATCGCACCGTCTTTTTTGATTTTACACATTTTCTTTCTTTTCCATCCGTTCAAACACCATCTCATATCCGTCGTTTCCATAGCTTAAGGAACGGTTCACGCGGCTGATCGTCGCCGTGGATGCTCCCGTCTTTTCGGAGATTTCCAGATACGTTCTCTTCTCCCGCAGCATTTTCGCCACTTCAAACCGCTGCGACAGCGAAAGCAGTTCATTGATGGTACATACATCCTCAAAAAAAGTATAGCATTCTTCCTTATTCTTCAGACACAGAATTGCCTCAAAAAGCTGGTCTACTGCTTCTGTATGAAGTTTCTTGTTCATTTCAAACCCTCCTGTACGAAAATTAAGTCCCCATCTCATTCTTATAACTCGGAATACTACCATTTTAGCACAGTAAAGTGTGAAATACAAGTCCTTTTATCCCTGCATCAGCAAAGCCTGTACTATCGACTCCCGCTGTCTGCGGTAATCGCTCGGCGAACATGCCTTTACCGTCTTGAAGGTACGGTTGAAGGCACTTAAAGAAGAGAATCCGGAATTCATCGCCACATCCGTGATACTCATCTTTTTGTCGTACAGAAGCTCCTCTGCGCGTTTGACGCGTTTAGAATTGAGGTACTCATAGAATGTCATGTTCATGTACTGCTTGAAAATTCTGGTAAAGTGGAACTTGGAAAATCCGCTGACCGCAGCTACTTCCTCGAGAGAAAGATTCTCCATGTAATGGACATTGATATAACGGCAGGCGCTTAAAACAGCCTCGATATATTCCTGCTGCTTCATTGCCCCGAACGTATTCTGCGCGTTGGCATCCGAAAAGCCCTTGCGGCCAAACTCTGAAAAAAGCTCTTTGAGGCCGGTGCAGATTCCGTGCGTCATCACTGCGCCCTGATTATCGTATTCCCGCACCAGTTCCAGAATCTGGCTGCGCAGAAACAGATAGAAGGGATCTTCCTCATCCTCTTTTTTGAAGTAGATGGCCGGAAGCCGCAGGAAAATCGTTTCCATTTCTTCCTGATTCTCCACACAGCCCGGTTCCACCAGCATGACAATCCGTTCTCCCTGGGATACGAATCTCATTCCGTGTACAACGCCGGAGTTGATCATGATGATGTCGCCCTCTTTGAGATTATAGCTGTCTTTTCCGACAACAACCTCATATTCGCCTCTGGTCGGCATGATAATTTCAATTGCGGTATGCCAGTGCTCCGGATAGCCTTCTGTCACGGTGTTGTGAAAGATTTCAAACGCCGGCGGGTTTGCTGCATTCCGGTCAAATGTTTTCCCCTGTTCCACTTTCTTCATCTTATTTCTTACCTCTTTTTATTACAGCAGCTCTGTAAACAGATCTTTTACGGTCGGATAAATCTTTGCAAATTTCTGATACTGGCGCTCATATTTCTCAACCAGTTCCGGTTCCGGCTCGATGGTCTCTGTCACACGAACAATTTTTTCTGCCGCCTCTTCTACGGATGAAAAGACACCGCAGGCAACGGCTGCCAGCATGGCTCCGCCAAGTGCCGGGCCTTCCTCGGACTCAATACGGTCCACTTTGATGTTCAGCACGTTTGCGATCATGCGTCTCCACAGAGGGCTCTTTGCACCGCCTCCGCAGATTTTCGTTCTCTCGATCTGGATGCCGAGGGATTTTGCTACCTCAAAGGAATCGCGGATTGCAAAGGCAACGCCCTCGAGAACAGCCTGGGTCATATCCTCTCTTGTGGTGTCCATGGTCAGGCCGATGAAGGTTCCTCTTGCATCCGGGTTGTTGTGCGGGGAACGCTCGCCCATCAGATACGGCAGGAAGAATACATTATTCTCGCCAAGTTTTGTGATATTCTCCTGCTCTTTTGTATATTCTTTTGTGCGGATGATTTCATCCATCCACCATTTGTTGCAGGAAGCTGCACTCAGCATGCATCCCATCAGGTGATAATGGCCGTCTGCGTGTGCGAATGCGTGCAGGGCATTGTGGCTGTCTACGCCGAATTTGTTGCTGGAAATGAATACGGTTCCGCTTGTACCAAGGGAAACGTTGCACATGCCGTCGCCTACGGTTCCGGTTCCGACTGCGGCTGCTGCGTTGTCTCCGGCTCCTGCTACAACTTTACAGGTCTCCGGCAGTCCAAGTTCTGCTGCCACTTCCGGTTTTAAGGTTCCGACAGCGTCAAAGCTCTCATGGAGCTCCGGCAGCATCTCCAGGGAAATACCGCAGATTTCTGCCATCTCTTTGGACCAGCATTTGTTCTTGACATCCATCAGAAGCATGCCCGATGCATCGGAGTAGTCGCTTACGAATGCGCCGGAGAGACGGTATGCCAGGTAATCTTTTGGAAGCATGATTTTGCAGATTTTTGCGAAGTTATCCGGCTCATTTTCTTTCACCCAGAGAATCTTCGGTGCGGTAAAGCCTGCAAATGCAATGTTTGCGGTGTACTCGGAGAGTTTTTCTTTTCCGATTACGGTGTTCAGATAATCGGTCTGTTTTGCGGTACGGCCGTCGTTCCAGAGGATCGCCGGGCGGATGACGTTATCGTTCTCATCCAGGATGACAAGGCCATGCATCTGGCCGCCGAAGCTGATGCCGGCTACCTGGGATTTGTCTACGTCTTTTACCAGCTCGCGGATTCCCTCTTTGCTCTGCTCCCACCAGTCTTCCGGTTTCTGCTCAGACCAGCCCGGATGCGGGAAATACAGCGGATACTCTCTCGATACAATATTTACAATTTTGCCTTCCTCGTCCATCAGAAGCAGTTTGACAGCGGAAGTACCAAGGTCAACACCAATAAAATACATGTCGAATCTCCTTTTTCTACTCTTTTTCAAAAAGGGCGGCAGCAGACCTAGATCTCTGCTCCGCCCTTTTGCTTATGCGTTACTGCATATCTTTCTTATTTTTCAGTGAATCTTCCGGAACGGATCAGCCCCACGGATTCTCTGTCGGGTAACGAACACCCTTCGGCTGGTTGTAGCCGATCTCATCTACTTCAACACCGAGCATTTTGAATACTTCGAATAACGGTTTTCCGAAGTGTCCGAATGCTACTGCGCCGTGATGCGGATAGTTTTTCTCTACCAGCACGTGACGGTAGAATCTGCCCATCTCCGGAATAGCGAAGATACCGATGCTTCCGAAGGAACGTGTTGCTACAGGAAGAACCTCGCCCTCTGCGATGTATCCGCGCAGTTTTGCGTCAGATGTACTCTGCAGACGATAGAAAGTGATGTCTCCAGGAACGATATCTCCCTCGAGGGTACCCTGTGTTACCTCTTCCGGAAGGGTTCTTGCCATGATCATCTGATATTTCATGGAGCAGAATGCAAGCTTGGTGGAAGCGGTATTTCCGCAATGGAATCCCATGAAGGTATCTTTTAAGGTGTAATCAAATTTTCCTTTGATTTCGCTCTCATACATATCCTTCGGAACGGTGTTGTTGATGTCGAGGAGTGTTACGGTGTCTTTGGATACAACGGTTCCGATGAACTCGGACAGTGTTCCGTAGATATCTACCTCACAGGATACCGGGATGCCCATCTTGGTCAGACGGCTGTTGACATAGCAAGGAACGAATCCGAACTGTGTCTGGAATGCCGGCCAGCATTTTCCGGTCAGGGTTACGTATTTTCTGGAGCCTTTGTGTGCTTCGATCCAGTCTAACAGGGTGATCTCGTACTGAGCCAGTTTCGGCAGGATTTCCGGTTTCAGGTTTCCTTCGCCGAGCTCTTTTGCCATATCTTCTACGACTGCAGGGATTCTCTCATCGCCTGCGTGTTTGTTGAATGCTTCGAACAGGTCAAGCTCGGAGTTCTCTTCGATTTCTACGCCGAGGTTGTACAGCTGTTTGATCGGTGCGTTACATGCCAGGAAGTTGGTCGGACGCGGTCCGAAGCTGATGATTTTCAGGTTCTTAACAGCTACAACTGCAGTTGCAACCGGTACGAAATCTTTGATCATGGCTGCTACGTCTTCTGCATCGCCAACCGGGTACTCCGGAATGTATGCATGCAGGTTGCGCAGTTTCAGGTTGTAGCTTGCGTTCAGAACGCCGCAGTATGCATCGCCGCGTCCGCCTACAAGGTCGTCGCCGGTCTCTTCTGCTGCTGCTACTACCATGCAAGGTCCGTCGAAGTATTTTACAAGCAGGGTTTCCTCGGTCTCCGGTCCGAAGTTTCCAAGGTATACAACAAGTGCATCACACTCTGCTTTTTTCAGGTCTTCGAGTGCGTTCATCATGTCGATTTCATTCTCGACGATGATTGGACATTCGTAGATTTCTCCGTCGTATGCTTTTACGACTGCTTTTCTTCTGTTCTCGGAAAGGCTGTTCGGGAAGCAGTCACGGCTTACTGCAACGATACCTAATTTGATTTCCGGTGTATTGTTGATCATTTTTGAAGATCCTCCTTTTTGGGTTTTCCTGGTTTTTGGTTTCTTTTTATGTTCAGAACTGCTCTTTTAAAGGCAGTGTTTCTGATTTCTGGTTTTGTCTCCGGGTTTATTTTACCGAGAGGTTTTCTCCTTTGATGCCTGCTACGCTTCCGGCGATGTTTGCATCCGGGTGGCTTAAGAGCCATTTGTTTCTGGCGAAGAGCAGGTCGTCTTCCGGGGTGTGTTTTTCTTCCAGGGTGATGTCGGTATTGGTTCCTTTTGGAAGGACTACGACGCATTTGAAGCCGCTGGCTGCCACGTTGCATGGTGCGTAGTGGAGGGTGGTTGCATAGACTTCAATGGTAGTTCCGGCCGGGATTAAGAAGGCCTCCATTTTGGATGAGTCGTAGGTGTGGTCTTCGGTGATGTCCTGTTCTTTTCCGAGGATCAGGATCAGGTCGGTTACGGCGATGTTGATTTCGCTGTCGCGGTGGTATTCTACGGCGTTCAGCAGGTGGTTGTGGCCGTTGCAGTAGCCGATCTGGATCGGCATGCCGCCGTAGAGGCTGTCGGATACGGACTGGGCGCTTTTACAGGCTTCGAGGCTTTCAATGGAAGGCTCGTAGACTACGTCATCGGGACATGGAGTCTCGGACATGGCGGTGATGATGTCGCTGGCGTCGAGGTCTTTGATGACTTTGCCGTACTGGCGGAATGCTTCGTCTGTTACTTTCAGAATCTGCATTGGGTGGTGCTCCTTTCGTGGAATTAGTTTAATGATTGAACTAATTGTAATATAGCACTTGTATGTACTTGTTGTCAACATGTATTTGTGTGAAATAACGGACGGGCGGGGGCGGCGGCTGCGAAGGCTCCTCACTCCGTTGATGGGACAGTCTCACAGGAACTGTACGCATTCGACGGACTTTCTGACGAAAGTTCGCCGCCTGTGTACAGTTCCTGCAAGGCTGTTCCCTCAAAGTCGCAAGGAGTCCTTTCGCAGCCGTCGCCCCCGCCCTGATGTTCTAAGACGGAAGGATGGGAAATGTGTGGGTTGACAAATAGAGGGGAGGTGGGTATACTTTAATACGATAAAATAATAAAGACGCTAGGGGAGCCTTTTGGCTGAGAACGTGGGAAAAAGATGATTACTCACGGACCCTCACTACCTGAACGGGATAATTCCTGCGTAGGGAAGCTGGAACGTGGTTTCGGATGTGATTCGGGACTGTGTTTTTATGTGAGCCCCTCCAAGCGGAATGCGAAGGAGGTTTTTTTTATGAGTTTTTTTGTTACTGCTGACGGCGGGCTGACGACGGCCGGTTATGTTGGATGTGTGGTGCTGATGGTGGCGCTGGTGGTGATTGCTTCGGTTCTCTCTTCTAAGAAGAGCAAAGGAAAGCCGATGGATGCCAGAAAGCTGGCTTTCTGTGCAATGGGTATTGCGCTGGCGTTTGTGACTTCGTATGTGAAGGTGTTTGAGCTGCCGTACGGGGGATCGGTTACGTTGTTTTCGATGCTGTTTATTGTGCTGATTGCGAACTGGTATGGGGCGAAGACGGGTATTCTCGTTGGTTTTGCTTATGGACTGCTGCAGTTTATCCAAGGGCCGTATGTGCTGTCGCTGTTCCAGGTGTGCTGTGATTATGTGTTTGCGTTTGCGGCGCTGGGTGTGGCCGGATTCTTTGGAAAGAAGAAAAACGGGCTGCTGATCGGGTATATTGTGGCTGTGCTGGCGAGGGGATTTTTCCATACGTTAGGCGGATATCTGTACTGGATGGATTATATGCCGGAGAATTTCCCGCAGTCTTTGAAGGCGCTGTATCCGATTATTTATAACTACAGCTATCTGCTGGCTGAAGGTGTGCTGACGGTGATTCTGATCTCGCTGCCGCCGGTGAAGAAGGCGCTGCAGACGGTTGCAAGAACGGCACATGGTGCAAATTAAATAGAATTACGTGAAAAAATCCGGGAACGCATGATTTTGCGTTTCCGGATTTTTTACGTGGATATCAAAATTTACTGAGCACTCTCCTCTGCGGCTGTATCAGCGGCAGAGCTCATGGGGGTGATGACGATGTTTTCTACGCCGATTCCGGTTTTGCGGGTTACGATGTCTTCGATCTGGGCACGCTGTTCCTCGGTTACTTCTTTCATCGGAACGACGATGTCGGCGGTTTCGCCGGTCAGGTTTACGACGACGTCGGTGAAGCCTTTGGCTTCGAGGAGGAGTTCGGTTGCCGACTCTTTTTCTACGAGTTCCGTCATTTCCACCATGCTCTGGACGGCGCTCTGGCGCTCGGTTTCGGAGAGGTTGGTGTTGTTGATGATTTCGTTTAAGGTGTCTTTATTCTGGGAACGGATCTGTTCCCGGTCGATTCTGGCCTGGGCCATGTATGTAGATGCCCCGGCAAGGACTGCCTCTCCCGGTGTTTCTGTGATGGTCCGCGAGGAATCGCCAGCGGCTCCGGCGTCCACCTCATCGGTGATGTCGGTGTCAAGGCTGGAGATGTCTTTTAATACAGTGCTTGTGTCTGCGGTGGTCCCGTCTGCCGTTCCTTTGGTGGACAGGGTGCTGTCCGCATAGTTGATGTATCCGGCGACGGCAATCATGATCGCAAGGGCGGTAATGATGACCTGGTTTTTCCGGAATTTTTTCTTTTTCCCGGCCGTCTTTTTCGGCGATGGTGTCTCTGCCATTTTCTCAGGTGCATTCATTTCCTGTTCTAATTTTTCCACGCATTTGACTCCTTTACTTCATTTTGACTACTTTAATCTTATTTGCGCCCACCTGAAATAATGCCATCACGGCCTCCTGAATCTCCTGTATCGTCACCGGGTTTCCCCCGCCTTCTGCGATAACGAGCACGCCGCGCACCGCCGGGTACTCCTTGGAAACCACATACGGTGTCTCGGCTCCGTTCTGTGTCTTTTCATAGACAGTTGCCTCATCCTGCGACGAGGATGTAACGCTTCCGGTCTCCTCTCCCTTCTTGTTTTCCTCCGTTGTGCTCCGCGTTGGGACATCTTTTTCCACAATCTTTTTTCCTGTGGATTCCAGCGTCACCACGACGTGCACTGCGCCCACACCGTCCATCTGGGAAAGTGCGTCACAAAGGCGCTGTTCCATCTCCTCCTGCACCGAAAGTCCCGCATCCCCCGCCGGACGCGCAGCCGTCTCCTGCGGCTGTTCTGTCTCCTCACCGGTCTTTTTTGTTCCCGTCGGCAGCAGCAGGACAACGCCGATTGCTGCCAGCAGGAAGTACAGCATCCACTGCTCCTTTTTCTGTTTCCGGAAAAACGCCGCTGCCTTTTCCCTCATAGGCCTATTCCGAAATCTCTACCATAATATGCGCCGGATCGGTTCCGTAGACCTCACTTAAAACACTTTTGATCTCTGTCAGCTTTTCATCGAGCATTTCCCGCTGTTTTTTCTGTTCTTCGCGGTAAATGCTCGTCTGCCGCATCGGCGCTTCAATGCGGATCTCTTTTGCCTCACCGGTGTTTCCCGGCTCCAGCGTTACCGAAACGGCTGCCCCCGGAATGCCGCTCTCTGACAGATACATCCGGATCTGGCGCTCCGTCTCTTTTTCCCAGGCGCCCACGTAATACTGTTTTTCAAAGCTTTCTGCACGAATCTGTACATTTTCCATTGCTGCTGCCTCCTCTTCCAGCGTCAGACGGTCGAGCGTCTGCGCCATTTTCTGCTCCAGACCTCCCGCTTTTAGCACGGGCCGGAAAAAAATCAGTACCATCACAATTCCAAGAAAAAACTGAACCGGCTTCTTGTCCTCCTTCTCCGGGATCAGGTTCAGCACAGTTGTCATAAAAATCAGAAAAATTGAAATATTCTTAAGCCACTGCAGAATCTCTTTTACCATGCCGCCTCCCGCCGCTGCCTGCCCAACTACACGCTAGGAAAAAGTTCCCGCCAGGATTGCAATCGTCAGCAGAAACAGGACTTCTACGGTCAGAAGGAGACGCAGAAGCATCGCATATCCTTTTCCTGCCGCCGCAAGACATCCCGCGATCCGCTTGTCCGAGACGGGCTGCGCCGCCGCGGCGAGAAGGCGGAAGGAAAGACCCGAAACGAGAAGCTGGACGGCGGGGACCATGCCTGCTGCGAGCAGTACCAGCATTGCCGTCACGCCAAAGCAGTTGCGGATCAGCACCGCGGAGCCTGCCACCAGCTCGGTCACGGCATTCACCGCATTTCCGATGCCGGGAATCATTCCGGCAGTCCGCCAGAGTGCCATCTGCCGCAGGGAATCGAGCGCCGGTGCGATCAGATTCCGGATCATCTGCATTCCCACAAGCACGCCGAGCGACGATTTTAAAAGGCCGTTCACGCATGTTTCCAGCAGCTCTGTCATATGGGACAAAATCTCCTCGCCGGAAAGATCGTTCACAAGGGCAATCAGCAGATAGATGTGGATCATCGGGAGGACGAGGGCAAGCAGGAGCTTTTCGACGGCAAGAATCACGAGAAGGAGCATCTGATAAAACATCACAGCCGTTGATGCGCCCCCGGCGGCTGCAGCCGCCAGATAATAGGACGGGGTCAGAATCCGCATGAAGGCGACCAGCGATGTGATGACGGCCTTCAGGTTTTCCCCGCTCGACTGGAAATTTTTCAGAATCAGTGCGAGGGCAAGCAGATAGACCATGTAAAAGCTGGCATCCCTGACCTGTTTTCCTTCAAAGAGAGAGGAAAAACTGCCGAGCACTGCGCCTGCCAGAACGAGAAGAAACAGCTCCTTCATCAGGCCTTTCTGCGCAAGGAATGCTGTTTTTGCGCAGGAGAAAACGGCATTTCCGGCACGGAAACTGCGGAAGGGATCGCCATCCTGCAAAAGAGAACGCACCGTCCCGGCAAAGGAAAATTCCTGGCCGGAAAGCAGGCTGTCCACTTCCTGCTGGATTGTATCAAAGTCGAGTTCCGCAAGAAGTTCATCCTGCGCTGCTGTTGCCTGATCCGTTTCGGTATCTCCCGTTTCTGTCTCCTGCTGCTCTTTCTTTTCTCTGACCGCCGCACGCTCCGTCTCCTGCTTTTCCCGGTCTGTTCCTACGATGTCCAAACGGGATTCTTCTGCCCGGCTCTCCGGCGCGTTCTGTATCGCTGCTTCGATTTTCTGCGTTCTTCCCATTCCGAAAAAAAGACATAGAAGAAGCAGCGTCATGCCCCATCCGGCTTTTTTACAAAAAATCATGAACCGTTTCCAGCAGAGCAAGCAGCACCGGCATGCTGACGGCAAGAACTGACAGGCGGGCGAACAGTTCAATCTGCCCGGCAATCGAAGAATAGCCCGCATCCTTGCAGATCCCGGCGGAAAACTGCCCCACATAGGTGATTCCCAGCATTTTCAGCAGTGTGTTCAGATACGACGAGTCCACCGGGAGATACGATTTCATTTGTGCAAGCATGCCGAGCAGATACTGCATTTTTCCGACGGTTCCGGCCAGGATGCAAAGGCCTGCACCGACCGTCACAAGAAGGGCAAATTCCGGCTTTGCTCCTTTTACCGTGATTCCAAGCAGCACGCCCGCCGTTCCAAGCGCCGCGATCCGAAGCATATCCATATAATCCCCTCCGTTTTTCCCTCTCCCTTGCATGGCAAAGCGGCAATTCGCTTCGCTGCCTGCCTTACTCGGTTAAATCGTAAATAGTTTTTTGATATCCTCAAACAACGCGGAAATATAGGGAAGAATCCAGAACAGCACCAGCACCAGGCCGGCAAGGCTTGCAAGAAATGCCTGTTCTTCCCGGCCGCTGTGTTTTAATACCTGGCACAGGACCGATACCAGAATCCCGACTGCCCCGATTTTAAATAGAATCCCGACCTCCACGCCTGCTCCTCCGTTTTTCAAATACGGTCTAAATCAAAATCAAAAATAAAAAAAGACCTCCCATGATTCCAAGACTCTGACAGAGCCTCTTCCTTTCCGGCAATCCTTTCTGCAGTTCCGTGATCCGCTGCATGAGGCGCGCCTCATACCGGTCCAGATTCGCCTTCTGCATGACACGGTCCCCGGTGCCAAGGCTGCATCCGGCCTCCTGCAGCTCTTCTTTTTCTTCTTTGGTAAGGCGTGTGTCCGCCAGGTGGACTGCCGTATTCTCTTCCAGAATCGCCGGCAATGTCTTTCCGTCCGGGCGGCGCATATCCTCGGAAATATCCTGTAAAAAATCCCGGTACGGATCCCGCATCCGCCTTCCCGTCTCCCAGAACGCATCCGGCAGCGGGGAAGCCGCCGTCACAATCTCTCCACGCAGATACTGGATAATTTTCTGCAGTGTCTCCAGATCTTTCACATGGGCCGACAGCGCCGCGCTCTTTGCAAAGCCGATCCCGGCACAGGCAAGAGAAGCCGCCAGTAAAACTGCAAGCCGCATCACAGAAACGCCTCCCTTCGGTACAGTGTCGTTCCTCTTCCGTCAAAAATAGCCTGTACACTTCCGGCGTGGGGTTTCGCATCCAGCACGATGTACCGCTCGAAAACGTGTGATTCCACGAGGCGGTTCAGGAGAGGCTTCTGCTTCATATCTTCCATGGAATTTCCATGCACGGTTGCGAGCAGCTTGCACCCACAGTTGACGACCGACTCGATCGCACGGATGTCCTCTCCCGTTCCAATTTCATCGACTGCCACCACATCGGGTGACATGGCGCGGATCAGCATCATCATGCCCTCCGCCTTCGGACAGCAGTCGAGCACATCGGTGCGGATGCCGACATCATTCTGTGCAACGCCGAGATAGCAGCCTGCGATCTCACTCCGCTCATCGACCACACCAACGGTCAGCCCCGGATACGGCGACTCTCCGTCCGAAATCTGACGGATAATATCGCGCAGCATTGTCGTTTTGCCGCAGCCGGGTGCGGAGACGATCAACGTGTGCAGGAAACGGCCGTCCTCCCGGAGATACGGCATCACGCGGTCCGCGCAGCCTTTTTTCTCGTGGGCAACCCGCACGTTAACACACGATATATGGCTGATGCCTTTCACCTTTTCCCCTTCAATCACCGTCTTTCCGGCAATGCCGATCCGATGGCCGCCCTCCACGGTCAGAAAGCCCTGCCGCAATTCTTCCTCGTAGGCGTAGAGGGAAAAACTTCCTATGTAATCCATCGTATCGCGGATATCCGTCGGCGAGACGGGATAGCCCTTCTCCCACTCATCCGTCAGTGCTCCGTCCGGGGTCAGAAAGTATTCCTGATCCTTTGCGACCACAAGAAGCGGCGCGCCGGTCCGCAGACGGATTTCCTGCAGGTCATCGGCCAGCAGATCTGTGTTTTTCAGAATTTTCCGTATATTCGCAGAAAACAGGCGCAAAAGTTCCCTTTGCTCCTGTTTTTTCTCTGGCGTAACAATATCCTTTTGTTTTCCTGTCTTTCTCATCTTCACCACCTCTTATCGTTATATATATGAGATGGCGGGACAGGTTATGCACAGTTTTTATGGTTCTATCCTTTTCAGGCGGACTTTCACGGGCTCCGCTGCCCAGACGGCGCCTTCATATCCTTCCGCCGGACTGAAATGCGTGCAGAATCCCTCTTTCTTTTCCTTTCCAAGAGGACCCGAAAGACCGGTTCCCCTCCACTTACCGTAGCTCTCCTCCTCGGTCCAGATCCGGAAAAACAGCGTTTCAGCATTCTCCGCTGCGGCAAGGCGTTTCTGGTCTTCGGCGGAAAAATACCGTTCTGCCATGCGCTCCCAGGCAGCGCGGCGGTGCTGCTGCAGATCCATGCCGATCGGAATGGAAGCAAAAGCGCAGGCAGCGTATTCCCCCGAGTGGGAAATATTAAAACAGATCTGCGGATGCCCCGGCAGATACGGCTTGCCGTGTGCATTCCGTGCAATCTCCACTGTTTCTCCATCCAGCCCATACTGTTCCTGCATTCCCATCCGGAACAGCTCCCATCCGCACTGCGAGAGTTCCCGTTCCAGCTCTTTTTTCCCGCCCTCCGGCTGTGTAATTTTTTTCAGATAAACTACCGTCTCCTGCATCCTGCTTCTCCCTCTTCATAGAAAAAGAGACCGCGAAGCCTTTCCACTTTCGGCTCCCCGATCTCTTCTCGAAAATTCCTTCTTATGCGTTTTTACCGCAGCAGTATTTGTATTTCTTTCCGCTTCCGCACGGGCATGGATCGTTTCTTCCGATTTTTTTGCCTTTGATTACAGTGCCGGATTTTTTCTGATCCATGTAAAGCGTTTTCTTCTGCTCTTCTGTGAAGATCTCATCCCACATCGGCAGGTTGTACAGCCAGTCTGCTTTTGCGTCTACCATGTTTTTGTACAGAAGCTCTTTATCGTAAGCCAGTGTAACAACGGTATCCTCTTCCATCTCCTCGATCGGGTTCGGGATCACAAGGCTGTCGTTGATGCCGTCCAGGAAACCAACCATGGTCATAACGTCCACTTTGTATTTCTCTGCCAGCTCTTTTACGGTTCCTTTTACCACTTCATCCGGGTTGGAAAGAAGCTGCTCGTAAATGTTTTTCTCAATCAGGAAATAATTGGTCCAGAACTGCTGGAGCTGTCTTTTGTCTGCTTCCTGATTATAGGCGATATCACGCCAATTCTGTAATAAACTCATGTTATTATCCATCCTTTATCTGTTTCTCTGAGCGCGTTTTTTCGCGCCGTCCCCTAGCGGGATTCCGGTTTTTGTAACACGCTTTAGTATATCGGAAAGTCCGCAGAAAATCAACCTTTTTCTTCTTCCTGCTCCAGAATTGGGATTCTGGTATCGCCGAGCGGAATTCCTCTGTGTTCCACCGATGTGGAGAACACGATCTGCGTCTTCGTTCTTCCAAAATGCTGAAGCTGGCCGATAAACTGATCCAGCTCGGATGTCGTGTGGAACACAACCTCCATCAGCATCGAATAGTCACCGGTCACGCAGTTGCACTCGATCACGTTCGGGCAGTCGGTGATGTACGGATAAAATTCCTTTTTCCGCACCGGCTCAACCTCCAGATTGATGAATGCCTTGATCCGATAGTCGAAAACCTCCGGGTTCACACTCGCGCGGTAGCCGGTGATCACCCCGTCCTTTTCCAGGCGGTCGATTCTCGCCGAAACCGTCGGCGAAGTGAGACTTACCTTGTCTGCAATACTTTTGAGCGGAAGCCTTGCATCTTCCTGCAGCAGTTCCACAATTTTCCGGTCTGCTGTATCCAATTCACGTTTCATTCCATCTCCTTACGTTCCTCCTGCTCTCCTTTTTCTTTCGGAGGCAGTTTCTTTACCACCGTATTTTCCACGCGGTGTTCTTTGACCCGCATGACCTTGATCCAGAGATCGTCGGTCTCGAGTTCAAACTGGCTGCCGTCATCCGGAACCGCGCCGAGTTCACCGAAAATGTAGCCGCCGAAGGTCTCATATTCATCGACCGGCAGTTTGATCTTCAGTTCCTCCGCCACATCATCCAGCGAGGCACTTCCCATGATTTTCCAGGTATCTGTGGAAATCAGCTCAATTTCCGATGGCTGCCCGATCTCCGTCTCATCATTCAAGTCCCCGACAAGCTGCTCGATCAGGTTGCGCACGGTGATAATTCCATCCATGCCGCCGTACTCATCCAGAACCACAGCAAAATAGTTGCCGGTCTTTTTCATGTTCTGGAACAGCGTGGCAGCCTTGATGTTTTCAGGAACAAAATAAGGCTGTTTGATTGCTTCTTTCATGACATGATCGCGGTCCTTGGTGCGAAGCCGGAAATAATCCTTGGCATCCAGAACGCCGATGATATCGTCCACGGTTTCGCCGCAGACCGGGTAATACGAGTGGCGGCTCTCATGGATGAGCTGCTCCCACTCCTCAATCGAATCCTCCACCCACAGAAGATCCACATCGGTCCTGTGGACGCAGATTTCGTCGATCGTCAGATCGTCGAACTCAAATACGTTCTGAATCATATCTTTTTCTTCGTTGTCGATGGTACCTTTTTCGCTGCCGGCATCTACCATCATCCGGATTTCTTCTTCCGTCACCTGATCGTCGTCCGCATCCGGGTCAATGCCTAGAATACGCAGAATGCCGTTGGTAGACGCGGTGAGCAGCCATACAAGCGGTGCAAAGACTTTCGAAGCGCCGCTCACGAGGCCGGAAATGCCGAGTGCAATCTGCTCGGCTTTCTGCATCGCAAGTCTTTTCGGCACCAGCTCGCCGAAAATCAGGGTAATATAAGATAAAAGCAGCGTAATCAGCACGACAGCAATCGCATCCAGCGTCTTTTCCGGAATTTTCACGCCTGCGTCCAAAAGGACGGCAACAAGACGATCCGAAAAATTTTCTGCCGCAAAGGCACTTCCGAGGAATCCGGAAAGGGTGATGACCACCTGTATCGTTGCGAGGAAGCGGGAAGGCTGCTCCGTCAGACGAAACAGCTTTGCCGCCCTTTTATTTCCCTCCTGTGCCATTTTTTCCAGTTTTGCGTCGTTAAAGGAGACCACAGCGATCTCCGCGCAGGCAAATACCGCATTGACCGCTATCAATACGACCTGCAAAAGAATACTGCCGACTATGTCACTGTCCAAACGATTCAAACCTCCTCATACTCTTGTATTATACTTTACGCGTTTTTCAAGAATGCTACATAGGCTTTCTTTGCCTCGTAGATATCTGCTTTGCTGGTTACTTCCCACGGAGCATGCATGCTTAATACCGGTACACCGGAGTCGATGACTTCCATGCCGTACAGGGACATGATGTAGGCGATGGTTCCGCCGCCTCCGACATCAACTTTACCAAGCTCTGCGGTCTGCCAGTTTACTTTGGCATCATCGAAAATAGCGCGGAGTGCTCCGACATACTCTGCATTGGCATCGTTGGAACCGCCTTTTCCGCCGGAACCGGTAAATTTGTTGATGACGATACCTTTTCCGAAGAAAGCTGCATTTTTCTTCTCGAATGCTGCTGCGTACAGCGGATCAAATGCTGCGCTTACGTCAGAAGAGAGCATTCTGGAGGAAGCAAGGCATCTTCGAAGGGCCAGTTCGGTTCCCTCGCCTGCAAGTGCAAGCAGCTCTGCCATGGTGTTCTCGAAGAAATGAGACTGCATACCGGTTGCGCCGACGCTTCCGATCTCCTCTTTGTCTACGAGCAGGCAGCAGGAGGTCTTCTCCGGTGCTTCTACTTCGAGCATTGCAACAAGAGATGTGTATGCGCATACACGGTCATCCTGGCCGTAGGCAAGGATCATGCTGGCATCCATACCAAGCTCGCGTGCTTTTCCGGCCGGTACGATCTCAAGCTCTGCGGAGAGGAAATCCTCTTCTTCGATGCCGTATTTGTCGTTTAAGAGTTTTAAGGTCATGGCTTTGACTGCCTCTTTCTCGGTTCCTTCGAGCGGCTGGCTTCCGATCAGAAGGTCAAGGTTTTCGCCCTCTACAACAGTGTTTGCCGGTTTTGTCTGCTGCTCTCTGGAGAGGTGGATCAGAAGATCTGTCACGCAGAATACCGGATCGTTGTCGTCCTCACCGATCACAACATCAACGACTTCGCCGTTCTTTTTCGCTACTACACCGTGGATAGCAAGTGGAAGGGTTACCCACTGCCATTTTTTGATACCGCCGTAGTAGTGGGTATCGAGATATGTAAATCCGTTGTCCTCATACAGCGGGTTCTGTTTTACATCGAGACGCGGGGAATCGATGTGTGCGCCGAGGATGTTCATACCTTCGGTCAGCGGTTTTGTTCCGATCTGGAACAGTGCGATGGCTTTTTTCATGCATACGGCGTAAACTTTGTCGCCTGGTTTTAATGCACGGTTTTCTTTTACGTAAGTGTCAAGGTTTACGTATCCAGCCTCTTCCGCCTGGCGCACGCTCTCTTTTACGCACTCGCGCTCTGTTTTTCCGTTGTCCAGGAATGCGCGGTAGCCGGCGTTTAATTTTTCCAGCTTTTTCATATCTTTTTTCTTGTACTCATTCCATGCTGTTTTTCGTTCCATAGCTTTTCTCTCTTTCTGTTTTCTTTATCTGATCCGTGCCGTATTTTTCTGAATCTAATCGGGCTTCCGGTCATGATTGCGATCTCTTTCATTATAATCTGTTTTGACAGGAAACACAAGGACTTTCGGTGTACGGAAAAAGACAAGGAAGACCCCGCGGCGGACCGTTTTTTGCGGCCGCAGCGGGGTCTTTAAGGGGAGGATAAGTATTTCCTTATTCTTCTTTTGTCTGTCTCATCGAACAGGGGAATTTCGATGATAGTCCTATTCTCCCCGGTATTTTTGTTTTTATACCGCTTTTTTCATTAACAGCAGAAAAATCCCCGTCCGCCGCAGCAGCAGCAATTGCAGATCGCATTGATCGCCATGCACTCGCAGCACCATTTGCCGAGATCGCCGGCGCTTCTCTCATAGCCGTAGCCGCTTCCCATGTCGGAATACCACTGGCCGCCGCCCTGGAGCTGGTTTAAAAGCTGCTGGTACTGCAGATTCTGCGGTTCTAATTTGACTGCCATCTCGGCATCCTGCACGGCATTGATGTTGTTGCCGAGGCGCGAATTTGCGATCGCATGCAGGAAATACCATTTTCCGCTGCGGTCGGAAATGTCGTTCAGCACGTTCATCGCCTCGCGGAAGTGGCCGCTGTTGATGTAGTTAGCTGCCGCCTGCAGCCGCATTTCCTGCTCGGAATTTCCATAATCATTCCGCGCGGAGCCGCTGTTTCCGTACGCGCCGCCGAATGGGTCGAAGCCGCCGAACGGGCCATAGCCGCCGTAAGCATCTCCGCCATACGACGAACCTCCGCTCTGGTACGAGGTGCCGTGCTCGCGTTCATCCATGATCTGTTTGTACGCCTGCTGCACCTGTTTGAATTTTTCTTCTGCTTCTGCTTTATTCGGATTATTGATATTGGCATCCGGGTGATACGTCCGGCTGAGTTTTCGGTATGCTTTTTTGATTTCATCGTCCGAAGCCCCGCGGGACACGCCCAGCACCTCATATGGATCTGTCATCAGTCTTTATTTCTCCTCTTTTTGGCGCTCTTTTGCGCTTTTTCGCATTTCGTATTTTTCCCAGATACCAGCATACAATATATTTCGCAGAATGTCTACATTTTCCAGGATCGGAAGTTTTTCAAATGCACGCGACGCTTCCGCCGTCATCATCAGCAGGATTTTTTCTGCGGTTTCCTCGAAGTCCGGCTGATCGGCGATGGACAGAAACGGGTTGTAGTTTCCGCTCTTTTTATCTTTTTCCACGTCATCAAGCGCATCCATCAGGTAAATGAATTTTCCGATGTAAAAGCCGACCTGGCGCAGATCATCGCTCCAGATATCCTCCTTTTGGATATAGATCTCCGCCATCACCTCGCCGGTATAGCCTGCCGCAAGATCGAGGTCGGGATTGTTTTCTTTCTCGCATGCATGCAGCTTTTCAAGGTAATCCTGCACCGCTTTCGTCTGGCGCGGATACGCAGCTTCGATGCCCGTCACGGATTTTTTCAGCGCCTTTGCCGCTGTAAACGCCGCGTAGTTTTTCTCGTCCTCCCAGTCGTCCAGCAGGTTGTAATAGGCGAGCAGCACGTTCATGTCCGCACAGTATTTTGTGTATTTGTTCCGCAGGCATTTATGTTTTTTGCCGGGATGAAGAAAGCAGTAATGCTCCTCTTCTTTTGTCTCACACTCATAAAGCCCGGTCAGCAGGATGGAAAGAAATGTCATATCAAACGTCAGCGTCGCCTGACCCTTTTTTCCATACGCCTCTTTGATATCCTGACACAGACCGCAGTAGTATGCCTGATATTTGTTGTAATCTTTGACTTTCAGGTCATCCTTTCGGATGGTCACATAACCAAACATGAATCGCACTGCTCCTTTTTATCAGGTGTTTTTGATGAATTTTGTTCCGCATTTCGGGCAGCGGATCTCGATGTGGCCTTTTCCTTTCGGCACACGCACCTGCTGATGGCAGGACGGGCAGCGGAAGTAGCAGTGCTCTTTATCCTTGAATGCACGGGTTCCGCCTCGGAAGAATCCGACAACGCGGTTTTTCAGTTCCAGGAATTTCTGGTTTTCCGCATACCGTTTGGAATGGTTCTTGGACATGATGCGCACATCCGCCCAGACGATCAGGACGAGTGCCAGGGTGTAGATAAGGGAGCTCCGTACAACTGCTCCGAAAATCATCATGGCAACTGCCGCCCACATCATAAAATTGCCCAGCTGATCGATGCCGTAGCGGCCGTACATCAGGCGGGAGAGTTTTTCTTTCAATTTATCCATAATTATTCCCATATCTCCTTTTTCAAAGTATATGCCAATACTCTATCCCTTTTGAGGAAAAAAAGCAATCGAAAGCGCCATTAATTTTTTCTAAAAAATTCTTAAAACTTGCGGTGGATGTTTCTTTTCAACTGTGCTACACTTGGTTATGTTTCTTTATATTTTATTTTCAGCGAAAGATCGGAGTTTTTATATGAAACGACTCAAACAGATCGGCGCCCTTCTCGCCATCGCGGTCCTGATCGGATTCGGACTTGGCGCCATGATTTTTGCGTTTATTGACACGCCGTTTGCACACAAGGCGCTGACGGTCTGCCTCTACTGTGCAATTACCGTACCAGTGCTCATCTATGCCATGATGCTGGTTGCCAAGGTTCTGTCGCACCGCGATGAGAACGACAAATCAGACAAAGGAGAAAAACAGTCATGATTGATACCATTATTTTTGATGTAGGCCGCGTACTCGTCAACTGGGACTACGAGTCCTATCTGAAACGCTTTGCTTTCGGTCCGGAAAAGACGAAAGCAATCGCCGCCGCAACCTTCGAAAGCCCTTACTGGCGCCAGTTCGACCGCGGAATTCTCACACCGGAAGAGATTGTAAAAGGATTCTGCTCCCTCGCCCCGGAATACACCGAAGAAATCAAAGAGGTTTTCGCCCACTGCGAGGAAACCATCACCCCGCTGCCGTATGCAGAAAGCTGGGTACGCTCCTTAAAAGAAAAAGGCTACCGCCTCTACATCCTCTCCAACTACTCCGGAGACCTCTTCGAGCGCACCAAAGAGAAAATGCCCTTCCTCCCCTACATGGACGGAACCCTTTTCTCCTACACCTGCCACCTGACCAAACCAGAACCGGAGATCTACCAGTACCTGATCGAAAAATTCTCCCTCGTACCGGACCACTGCGTATTCCTCGACGATACCAAAGTCAATGTCGAAGCCGCAGAGCGAGCAGGGATTCATGGGATTCATTTTACAGGGTATGAAGATGGGGTGGAACACTTGAAAAAACTGGGTGTGCAGTAACCATCCGTCAGATTTACCATCAAAAAAACCTGACAGGAATATTACATTTCCAACTCGCATATGCTATAATGCCAACAGGCAAAAAGTGATACCCGTGTTCACTGTGACACGTGAAAATCCCCGGAGGTTGCGACTCCGGGGATTTTCTGTATATATCACATTATTTTATTCTTCTTACGCCTTCGCCGCCTCTTCCATCAGCCGCAGCATCAGTCCGATGCTGCCGACATTATATCCGGCATAAGCGCGGCCGCCGATGTTTCCCGGCAATGCGAGGATCAGCAGTGGGAGTTTTTCTGCGTCGATTCCCATTTTTTCGGCGATCGCCGGGGCGTCGTCGGATGGGTCGAGGTAGAGGGACATGTTGTGGATTGCTGCGCGGGCTTTCTGGAACGTCGTGTTTTCCAGGTCGGCTTTCGTGCGGAGCACGGCTGCCATGGCAGCGTCTTTTGCGTTCCACTTCTCTGCGATCTCGATCAGCTCATTCAGAACGTGCTCGGTCGGCTCCTCACCGGTTCCGAGGAAGGCCAGAAGGATCGGACCGTCTTTGGTGAGGTCATTCAGGGTATGCGCCTTTCCGTCCAGATCCTCCAGCGTGATCTCCGGCAGCTCGATATGCTCTAACAGCTCGTCCAGCTCTTTTTTCACAGTTTCCAGATAAATCTCTTTTGCTTCTCCCGCTTTCAGCTCAAACACGCGGTATACGGCATGCTGATCACCGTTCGGCATACGCATGCTTGTGATCAAACGGTAGCATCCCGGCTCCAGGGTCAGCATCAGTGTTTTGCCGTCGAATGCGGTTTCTTCGTAATTCAGCGTCTCAAACACCGTTCCATTCCATTTTCCGATCGTCCATGTCTGATAATACTTCCATGCACTTCCATCCTCTGCATTCAGCGTCAGAACAGCACTTTCTGCATTCTCAGTCTCACCAGCTTCTTCCGCTTCCACACCGTGGAATGCCCCATCGCGGTAATACTCCGGCTCCAGTGTCACCGGATTCAGTCTTGCTGCCACATTGAGGCTTCTGCAGACTGCCGCAAACAGAATTTTCTGCGCCAGCGGGCTTCCCTGTCCCATCGTAAGAACGCCGACCGGAGTTGCCATGGTCGTGTCATACTCTTCTTCTGCATGGAACGTAATATTCTTCTGAATATATTCCCATATCCGCTCCGGCTCTTCTGCAAAGCTGCGTTTCGTCTCCTCATCAAAATATCCGCGGATCATGCTCCGATAGTTGGTAAGCTCCTCAAGAAAAATACGCGGGCAGAGAAGATCCTTCACGAAAATCTCCTCCGGCAGATCCCCCTGCTCACAGTCGAGATGATCTTCCAGCACCGATGCCTTCAAATCCTTCGCATCCTTCAGCGCCAGCGAAAACAGCAGTTTCTTCCGGTTCGGGTTTTCATCTTTCGAAAGGAAGGCATAAACTTCTCCAAAATTCTCCCCCGCACGCCGGAAAATCTCTTCCGCTTCCGGATACTCTGCAGCCTTTTTCTCATCAAAACAAGCCGCAAACCGTGCCTTCCGAAGCTTCTCAGCCTCTGCCATCCGTGCTGCATTGCGTTCCTTCTGCTCCTTCGTAATAACCACATTCCGCACCGGAACCTCCTTCGGCGCCCGGATTTCCAGCGTCTGCCACGTATCATCCGCTGCTGGAACAGCCTCCTCATGCAGCACCAGCTCCAGCGAATCCTCATCTTCGATGCGCATCATCGCCTCCGCCCGGCGCGTACCATCAAACGCCCGCACACGGATATCACCAAGACCAAGCGTCACCTGAACTTCCCCATTCTCGTCCGCAATCAGCACCGCCGCCGGGAAAAACTCAGCCATATTCAGAATCTCAACCGCCACATGCGCTCCCGGAACCGGATTTCCATTCTCATCCTTCACACCGATCTTCACCAGCTTCGTTCTTCCATAAAACGCCGTGTGATTAAAGTAATGCAGCGCCCCTTCCTTTCCAAGGTACTCCTCATCACTCTCCTTCACATAATCCGAGAAGTTCCGCGTATGAATCAGAATTGCCCGATTCGCCGGACCGGAGAACCAGCCGGTATCCAGCACTTCTTCCGGCTCGCAGGCGCCAAGGAAATGCCACTCGCCGTCGACAAACACTTCAACCCACGCATGATTATCATCACAATGCGCCCATCTCGGTGTATACACCTGCCGTGCCGCAATACCAACACTCCGATATGCCGTAACTGCAAACGTTGACTCCTCGCCGCAGCGTCCCTTTCCACTCCGATACATTGTCATCGGAGATGCCGTCCTGCCGTCCGTCGCCTCATACGTCGCATGCTCCGCACACCAGTAATTAATCTCCAGAATCGCCTCTCTCAGCGACATTCCAGCCACACGCTCCATAATCTGCTCATAGAAAAATGGTCTGCAGTCCGTAATATCCTCCGAATTAATCCGGTCATACAGCACATAATTCACAAACACATCCTCCGGCAGCTCCTTACACCAAGCCACATTCTCCCGCAGCATCAGCGCATGCTTCACATAAGACAGGAAAATATCAAACCCATACTCCCCCGCATCTCTCACCGGCATCGTCCCATACAAAAACATCATCAGCACAGCCTCTTCCTCACTGCACCGTGCCAGCCCTTCTTCAATAACGCTCATCACCGGAGCCAACAACACTCTCCGTCCCTCAAATCTTTCCGTTGCATACTCTTTTAATTTATTCGAGATCATCTCTACCATCCCTTTCTTCTTTTCTCCCTCTCCGTCCCCAATACGTACATCTGCCCACAGCCGGCAGACGACATGTGAAAAAGGAATCCTTGCGACTTTGCAGGAACACCGGCATCAGGCGTGTACACAGACGGCGAACTTTCGCAAGAAAGTCCGACGAATGCGTACACGACAGATGCCGGTGTCCCTGCAACGGAGTGAGGATCCTTTTCACATGCCGGCTGACGGCTGTGGGCCAAGACCCTACACTCTACATATTTTCTTTAATAAATGAAAGCAGTTCCCCGCTAGGATCGCATTTGTATTCCCAGAACATAATACCACCCATGCCCCGTTCTTTCAAATAATTAATTTTAATTCCCAGCGACTCTGTGTCTTCGTAACTAATAAACGTCTCCCCATTAAACAGATACGGCACTTTCGCCTGCTCATCCCAATACCGGACAAACCCATTCTTTCCAATCCAGCTTTCCTTGAGCTCGCCATAATCTCCGCCATAACCGCCAACAGTAGACGCTTCCATCCCAAGTCCGTTGCGGCATCCAGCACCTTTCACGCCATCCCACTTTCTCGAATAAAACGGCACCCCAAGAATCAGTTTTTCCATCGGAACGCCCGCGTTCACAAACCCATTCACAGCCTTCTCCACGCACGCATCAAACAGATTCCCCTCACTGTGATACAGCGCCGCATGATGCCCCGTCACCATCTGAAATCCGCCCTGCAGATCATATGTCATCAGCTGCACATAATCCAGATACCGGGACGCTTCCTTCATATCTGTCTGCAGTGCAAAGTAAACATCCCCTCCGACTGCTGTCGTTACAAGCATGCCTTCTTTGTACGCATCCAGCGTTTTCCGAAGCTCTGCCAGAAGCAGCGTATAATTTTCTTTATCGGATCTGTCCGACGCAATTCCTGCCAGCGATGTGCCCGGATACTCCCAGTCAATGTCAATACCGTCCAGACCATACTCCTTCACAATGGCAAGTGCACTCGCAGCAAACCGCTCTCTTCCCTTTTTTGTTCCTGCAGCCTGGGAAAAGCCGTCTGCTCCCCAGCCGCCTACAGACAATACAATCTTCAGCTCCGGATTGCTTTTCCGAATGGATACCATTCCATCCCGTGCATCCTTTGCATCCCATACAACTTCTCCATCCCGGATCAGACCAAATGCAATATTGATCACGGTAAGTGCCCGCACATCCTCTTCTCGCATATGATTTAAGTCCGCCGTATTTACATAGCCAATTATTCTCTTCATCTCATAAGCTCCTCTGTCCGAATCGTTTTACTCATTAAAGGTTACGACTTCCCCGTGTCCCAGATTGTAGGTGATCTCATCCTCAAGCTCCACCTTCACAACCGTTGCAAACGGATGAATGCTCATCTCTCCGGCCCAGATCCAGAGTGTTCCCGGAATGCCGCTCCACGGAAGCGATCCCGTATAAGAGAACCGGAGCTCCTCGCCCGTATGCAGAACCGTCACCTTCTTCACCGGTGTCTTAATGCCCTTCACGCACAGCGTCTCCTGCGGTTTGTCATAAACAAAAAGATAAATCGTCTTCTTATCCGCCGAAATCGTACTTCCTCCGAGGAAATGATTGTAATCCAGGCCCTTATCCGTACCGAAAACAGCCTCCTCGTGATCATGAATCCATCCGCCGAGATCCAGCAGAACCTTCTCCTGACGCTCATCGAGCGTTCCGTCCTCTTTCGGTCCGATGTCCAGCAGCATTCTTCCGCCGAGGGTAATACAGTCGCAGAACATGCGCACAATCTGGCCGCTGCTCTTGTAATCATTGTCTGACGGACGATATCCCCAGGAGTCATTGATCGTCGTGCAGAATTCCCACTCGCCTTTCGGTCCGTACAGCGGGATTCCCTGCTCCGGTGTCTCGTAATCTCCGTAGCCCTGCATTCTCGAATTCAATACAACGTTCGGATTCAGGGTATGCAGATATTCCCTGAATTCCGGCATCTTCCACTGTGCCGCGCTCCGTTCCCAGTCACCATCAAACCATAAAAGATCCACCGTTCCGTAATTCGACATCAGTTCTTTTAACTGATGATTGTTGAATTCCAGAAATTCCTGCCATTTCTCCGGCTCCTCCTCTTTTCCGGCCGGGGAACCATAGATGTCGTTCAGGCAGTCCTCTTTTTTCATTCCTTCCGGATAAACCGTGCGGTACCGCGGATCCGACCAGTCGATCAGCGAATAATAAAGACCGACCTTCAGACCTGCCTCACGCATGGCAGCTGTATACTCTTTTACAAGGTCCCGCGCTGCCGGTGTTTTCTTCACGACACTTAAATCGCTGTATCCGGTATCAAACAGTGCCACGCCGTCATGGTGCTTTGCTGTCATAACCACATACTGCGCACCTGCTTTCTGAAACAGCTCCGCCCATTTTTTCGCATCAAACTTCGACGCTGTAAATCCTTCACACTGTTTCATGTAATCTTCATAAGAGATATTTCCGTTGTGGAACGACCATGACTCCGACACATCACCCACCGCATAAATCCCATAATGGATAAAAATGCCCAGCTTCGCGTTCCGAAACCAGTCCTGCATCATATCTTCCAGATCCTCCTTTTTTTGTACTCCCAGATTCTTTCTGTTCCCGTAAAAGCAGAGAAAAAAAGATTCCAGGCATTCCTTTTTTTATCCGATCTAACTACCCCTTTATTGTTTTTTCCCATTCTATCAGCTCTTGCCCAACAAGAAAGGCATATTACCGTTTTACACTGTAATATGCCTTTTTTCACGCCATAGGAAATATTGTTACCTTTTCCTGTTTATTTTGCGATTTCCTCGATACCCTGAGTTGCTACCCAGTCCTCAAGTCCCAGAGAGTACATACCGTCTACATAAGCCTGCCAGTCAGCATCGTTGTCGATGTCAAGCTCGCCGCATACGAACTGTGCCTGCTGCTGCTCAAAGAAATCTTTGATTGCTGTGTTCGTATCAGAGAAGGTATCAATTTTATCCAGGTCAATCCAGTAGGACGGAATAATTTCTTTGGTCAGGTTTGCCTCATAAGCTTCCTCTGTTGCTTTTTTCTCATCATACATCGGATGCTCTTCTACAAACTCGAAGTCTGCCGGCAGATATTTCGGCAGAGACTGCGGCCACAGATTGCTCCAGGAATATTTTTCCTGATCTTCCTCAGACAGTGTGGTGGTGTCAATCGCATGGTATCCGTCATCCTCTTTGCTTACAATCACACCAACCGGTCCTCTGTTGCAGCCGATGCCGTTCTCCAGTGCGAATGCATTGTCAAACCAGCGGCAGATAATTTCCGGATGCTCTGCTTTGTTTGTGATGACAGCCTGGGTTCTGTATACGCTGAAGCCTTCGGTATCGCGCAGCCAGATTCCGCCGTTGTCTGTGTTCAGAACCGGCAGAGAATCGAAATCGCCTCTTTCCTCTGCATCCGGGATTCCGGTAAACTCTCTGCTTCCGTATGCCATGGAAACGCCGTACAGATCCTGATTTCCTTTACCTTCCCAGGTGGAGCTGTCCTGTGTGTAAAGCTCTACGTCTACCAGTCCTTCTGCATACAGCTTGTGGAACCAGGAAAGGAACTCACGGTACGTATCGCTGACACCGCCGTAAACAACCTTTTCATCCTGGATTGCAATACCAAGTTTGTTCATCGGAAGTCCGAAATAACCGGCCATCGCCTCGATATGTTTGTTGTTCGGGTCGGTAGAGAACGGGATTTCATCGGAAGCGTCGCCGTTGCCGTTTGCATCCTGCTCTTTGAATGCTTTTAAAACTGCCTCAAACTCGTCTGTCGTGGTCGGCATGCTCATGCCAACATTCTCCAGCCATTTCGTATTGATGTATGGGCTGTATCCAACAGTGGTATCGGCGCATACATACGGAATTGTGTAGATGTGTCCGTCCGGTGCTGTCATTTTCTCTCTTACACCCGGCAGATCCAGGATCGCAGAAATGTTCGGGCAGTATTTCTCAAAATAGTCTTCCAGTGGAATGAATACGCCCTGGTTGACACCGTAGGTAAGGATTGCATTATCGCTTAAGGTCCATCCGCCGATCACATCTGCGTAATCTCCGGAGTTCAGGTCCAGATTCAGTCTCTCTGTTGCTGTTTCATATGGATAAATTTTCAGGTCAACGTCTACATTGGTCTGTTTTTTGAACTCATCGAGCATGATAAACTCGCCGGATTCGCTGGAATCATCGCAGAAGATAGAGAAGGTGTAATCTCCCTCGTCTACCAGCGGAAGACCTTCCTGATACATAATACCGTTTACTTTTCCGTCCTCATCCACGGTATCGTTTGCTGCGGATGCTGCAGAAGTACTCTTTGCGGAGCTGCTTCCGTTATCACTTCCGCATCCGGTAAACATGGATGCTACCATTACTGCAGTTAAAACTGCTGCGACTGCTTTTCTTTTCATGATTTTTCCCTCCTGTGTTGTTCCGGCGGCATTTTCCCGCCGGAAGCGCTTTTGCCTGTCCGTTGTCCGGACCCTTTATTTACATACCGCTGTTTCCTGTGCGGCAGATAAATCGTTAAATAAGTTTCTGCTGTAAATCAACCCTTCATGGATCCGATCATAACACCCTTTACAAAGTGCTTCTGCACCAGCGGGTACATAACCAGAACCGGGATACTGCTGATGATAATCAGCGAGTATTTCATAACATCGATCAGCTGCTGTTTTTCCTGCAGTGCTGCTCTTGCTGCTGCCGTTGTTGCGGTCTGGGACAGTGCGGTCTGGTTCGTAATCAGGATGTTACGCAGAACCAGCTGCAGCGGATATTTCGCCTTGTCCGAAATATAAACGAGTGCTGAGAAGTAAGAGTTCCAGTGGCCGACACCATAGTACAGAACCAGAATCGCGATGATCGCTTTGGAAAGCGGAAGTGCAATCTGGAAAAAGAATCTCGCCTGGGTACAGCCGTCAATTTCAGCTGCCTCATACAGCTCTTCCGAAATATTCGATTTGAAGAAGGTTCTTGCCACGATCATGTTGTAGACGCTCAAGCAGCCCGGGAGAATCAGTGCCCAGATGGTGTTCAGCATCTGCAGTCTCTGAATAACCAAATAGGTCGGGATCAGACCACCGCCGAAGAACATGGTAATCAGATAAAAAATGGTGATCGGTTTCTTTCCGGAGAAATTGCTTCTGGAAAGTGCATACGATGTCGGAAGCGTTACGATCAGGTTGACCATGACACCACAGAAGGTGATGATCAGGGAGTTTAAGAAGCCTCTCATAACCTGGTCGTTTTTAAATACTTCTGCGTAGCCCTTCAGGGTAAATCCGATCGGGTGAAGCAGTACTTTACCACTCGATACGGCGCTTGGCGCACTGATGGATGAAATGATAACCCAGTACAGCGGATATGCCACAACAAACAGGACCAGCGTCAGGATAATGAAGCAGGCTGTGTCAAAAACGACGTCCTCTTTGCATCGTTTCAGTTTCTTTTTTGTCACTGCGGTATTTTCTTTACTCATGTTTTCGTTTCCTCCTACCACAGGCTGTTGCCCGAAAGTTTATCAGATATCGTATTGACAATGATCAGCATAACCATGTTTACGATGGTGTTGAACAGACCGATTGCTGAAGAATACGACATATCGTTGTTGATCAGACCGACCTTATAGACGTAGGTGGAAATGATCTCGGATACGCTGGCATTCAGGTTATTCTGCAGAAGGAAGGCTTTTTCGAAGCCGACGGAAAGAATGCTTCCGCAGTTCATAATCAGAAGAATGGTTGCAGTCGGCATGATCAGCGGAAGGTCGATGTGACGGATCAGCTGTAATTTCGTCGCGCCGTCTACCTTTGCCGCCTCATGCAGCTCCGGGCTGATGCCGGCGAGTGCTGCGAAGTAAATAACGGAGCTCCATCCGGTACTCTGCCATACGCCGGTCCACACATAAATGTGCCTCCAGTAGGCTTTCTTTGCCATGAAGTTGACCGCCGGAATTCCGATTGCTTCCAGTACGTGGTTGATGACACCGACGGACGGAGACAGGAACAGAATGATCATACCGCACATAACTACGGTGGAAATGAAGTTCGGCGCGTAGGTGACGGTCTGGATCACTTTCCGGTATCTCTTATGGCGGAAGGAGTTCAGCATCAGTGCCAGGATGATCGGAATCGGGAATGATACGACCAGTCCGTACAAGCTCAGGATCAACGTGTTCTTGATGGTGGATGCAAAGTACGGAGAGTTGAAGAATCTCTCGAAGTAGTACATGCCTACCCACGGGCTCTTGGTGATTCCGGCTGTCGCATTGAAGCGGCGGAACGCGATCTGTACACCGTACATCGGAATGTAGCTGAAGATGAAGGTCAGGATCACACCCGGAACACAGAAAAGCCAAAGCGAGATGTCTCTCTTGAAGGCTCGGATGGTCCGGCCTTTCTTCTTTGCTTTTGTTGGTTTCTCTTTCATTTCTCTCTTTTCCTCCTTTTTAAAGGTTTCGTGTCTTCCTTGATTGCCGCATTTCCGGTCGTGAACATTTTGAACATTTTGCTTTCGCATCATCCTCGCATGCTGCTTCTTTTTTGTGCAACTGCCACAATCAAATCTGTGATTCAAGATTTATCCAACACTGTTTTGTTGAATTTATTTTACCTTTTGTTACCTTATTTGTCAACCATTAATTGAACATATATACCAGTTTGTTACTTTTACGCAATTTAAGCAGGCGTTTTTTAAGCACTTTTCCTATATTTCGACGCGTTTTTCGGTTTTTCTGTCCCTTGCGGCCGTGATCCATGTTATCTTTTTTCGTATTTTCGTCCATTTCAAAGAAACAAAAATGGAGAAAATACGTCGTTTTGTTTCGCAACATATTTTCTCCCTTTGTTCAGTTTTGTTACTTTTTATATTATCTTCCGTCAAACCTTACATTTCAGTTACATTTCCGCTCCACCATTTCTCTGCTCCATCCTCGAGCATCAGCTCATAGTCATGGCAGATCACTTCCGGTTTTCCCGGAATCTGGACAAAGTTCATCTCCTCTTTGGAAAGCTGGAACGAAACTTCTTTTTTCTCACCCGGTGCAAGAGAAATTCTGGTAAAAGCTTTCAGCTCTTTGATTCTCGCTACCACACCGCCGGAACGTTTCCGCACATACAGACACGGAACGGAGGTTCCTGCCATGGCACCGGTGTTCTCTACGGTAAACGAAACGGCAGCACCGTTTTCTTCTTTGTTCACGGAAACATCGCTGCACGCAAACGTCGTGTAGGATTTTCCCTCACCGAACGTATGCAGCGGCTGGCTCGTCATATCGCAGTATGCCGGAACGACGGAGGTACGGTAATTGTAGCACACCGGAATCTGACCGGCGTGGCGCGGCATGGATACCGGGAGACGGCCGGACGGATTCGTGGTTCCGTAGAGCATCTCTGCAACGGCCTTGCCGCCCATCGGACCCGGATAGAACGCATACAGAAGGGCATTCGAAGCATTTTCGATATCATCGATGCAGTATGCTCTTCCTGCGATCACAACGGTTACCATCGGCTTACCAAGGCGGGCAAGCTCTGCAACCAGTTCTTCCTGTGCTGCCGGGATGTGAACCTTTGCGGTGTCCATTCCCTCGCCGCAGTCCATCGAACGGCTGCCGGTTCCCTTGGATGCTGCACCGTTTGCATCGAACACAGCTCCGCCGAAACGGGAAGAAGAACCGCCGACAACAGCTACGATCACATCGCTCTTTGCTGCAAGTGCCAGTGCTTTTGCTTTCTCGTCCTCGTCAGCCTCTGAAAATTCACTTCCCATTGCATAGGAAACTTCCACGCCCTCCGGCGCTTCCTGTTTCATGCCCTGAAGGACGGTGACGCACTCGCTTTCCGGAACCGGCGGGGTGTAGTCGCCGAGCATGCAGTAACGGTCTGCTGCGTGATAGCCGATCACAGCTACTTTTTTGTACTTCTTAGCAAGCGGCAGCACACTCTCCTCGTTTTTCAGAAGAACAGCGGACTCCCGTGCCAGGGAAAGAGATACTTCCGGGATCCCGGCTTCTTCCGGGGTGAGCATGTTTTCTTCCATATAAGGATGTTCAAACAGACCCTTTTCAAATTTCAGCTTCAGAACTTTGAGAACAGACTCGTCGATCTCGCTCTCATCGAGAAGTCCCTGCTCTACGGCCTCGCCGAGACGGCTGAACGCTTCATCCCAGAGGCTCACATCCACACCGGCTTTTCTCGCTGCAACGCCTGCATGCAGAGTATCACCCTCGGTATTCTTAAGGAAATCTACAGCCAAACCATCTGCCATCACAATGCCGTCAAAGCCCATCTCGCCGCGCAGAACATCGCGGAGCAGCCATGCGTTTCTGTGGCAGTACACGCCGTCGATCTCGTTGTATGCCGCCATGATGCCTTCCACGCCTGCTTCACAGCACGCTTTTGCAGAAGGAAAATGAATTTCCCGAAGCTCCCGCTCGCCGATTCTTGCAGCACTCGCGTTCACACCTCCGGTTGTCTCGCCCTGTGCGCAGAAGTGTTTTGCCACACTGCCGACACCGGTGGACTGCATACCGGTGACTGCCGCTTTTGCCATGGATGCGGCAAGGCACGGGTCTTCGGAGTAGCACTCCTCACTTCTTCCCCATCTCGGGTCGCGCGCCATATCGAGCGCCGACATCAGCGCCAGATCCACATGACCGCTCTTTAACTGTTTTCCGCATGCCTTGTAGCCTTCGGAAAGAAGTTCCGGGTCGAATGTTGCGCCTGCTGCCAGGTTGACCGGAAGCAGACCGCCGCCGAGCGCCTGATGGCCGTGCGGGCACTCGGTGCTCATCATCATCGGGATGCCGAGGCGGGAATGATCGATCACATATTTCTGTACTATATTATAGGCTTTTGCGGAAAGTTCCAGCACAATGCCGGTCTTCTCATCTTTATCTGCCCACGGATCGGCACGGTACAGGCCGTACAGGACGCCAAGCCCTCCCATGCGCTCTACTTCCTCTTTAAATTCCTCTGTCAGTGTAAACTCCTCACCCTGTCTCTCGTAAATCCGGAATCCGTACAGACGCTGATTTAACTGTCCTACTTTTTCCTGCAGCGTCATTTTTCCGAGCAGGTCTTTTGCGCGCTCTTCCGGGGAAAGGGCCGCATTCTGATATGCTTCCATTGTTTTTATTTCCTCCTTGTCCTTCTCCTTATTTCAAGTGGTTTTATTGTACCGCATTCTTTTCATTTTGTCCACAGTAAGTTATCTTTCGTTCATTTTTGTTCATTTTAATGTTGAATTTTATTACTTCTGGTGTTATGATACCTTTTGTCGACACGTTTTCCGCGTGTTTTCTAAAAAAGCTTAACAGTAAATATTTGAAAGGGAGATTTTTACTATGAGTACAAACATCACAATTCCGGTTCCGGCAGTCCCGTTCGCACCGCCGGTTTACACCTGCCACCGCGCAAAAAAGCCGTTCGAGTTAGACGGAAACATCAACAAACCATTCTGGGAAGATGCCCCGTATACCGACGAATTTCTCGATATCGAAGGAAGCCACATGCCGCTTCCGCGCTTTGTCACCCGTGCAAAAATGCTCTGGGATGACGAGAACCTTTACGTAGCAGCCGTGCTTGACGGCGATGAAATCTGGGGACACCAGACCGAGCGCGACTCCGTCATTTTCCTCGACAACGATTTTGAAATCTTCGTTGACCCGGATTCTGATACGTACCATTACTATGAGTTCGAAATGAACGTTCTGAACACGGTATGGGATCTGTTTCTTTCCGAGCCATACCGTGACGGCGGAAGCGGCCTCAATGGCTACGACATGCACGGTCTGCGCACCGCTGTCCATGTAGATGGCTCCATCAACGATCCATCCGCAGAAAACAAGGGCTGGAGCGTTGAGGTTGTCATTCCGTTCGCTGCTCTCTATGAGTATCAGAAAGAACGCCGCGCACCGAAAAACGGAGAATTCTACCGTATGAACTTCTCCCGTGTTCAGTGGAAAGTGGACATCAAGGACAACACTTATGTAAAACGTACCAATGAAGCCGGAAACGTTCTCCCGGAGGACAACTGGGTATGGGCTCCGACCGGTGTCATCAACATTCATTACCCGGAACTCTGGTCTTTCGTTTTCTTCTCTGACGACCGCGGCGACGCACCGTGTGACATCACGATTCCGGAGGACGAATACCGCAAATGGGAACTCCGCAAGCTGTATTACGCAGAAAACATTCTGTTTGAGACAACCGGTTCCTACAGCGACAGTCTTACCGTTTTACAGGAGACCCTTGCCGCTTACGCTCCAAATGACTTCAACAAAACCGTCAAAGCTCTTGACTACACCATTGAGACCACAAGCCACTCTTACCTGATCACCTGCCCGAGCGCCGACGGAGCACATTTACTCCTTCTGTCTTCCAATGGAAAGGTTGAAAAAGTTACACGTTAAGTGTATAATATGTGTTAGCACTCAAAATTTGTAACAGGATCGGTTTAAACTATGAAAAAAGTAACGTTACAGGAAATCGCGAACTCCCTGGGCATCTCCCGGACTACGGTCTGGAAGGTGTTCAGCGGACACGAAGGCGTCTCCGATTCCCTGCGCACCAGGGTCATCGCCAAAGCCCAGGAACTCGGCTATGCCATCCCGGAGGATTTTCAGTATCCGCAGAGCGCAGAGGAGACCACGTCGGTCAACATTGCAGTTGCCGTCTGCAGACCGGAAACCTCACTTTTCTGGATGACCATCATCCACCAGATTGCAAAAGTATTTTCGACACACAATGTCAATCTCGTTTACACGTATCTTCCGACTTCGGCGGATAAAACGTATTTTCTCCCGCCGACTCTTACAAACGGAAATGTTCACGGCATCATCGTTCTGAATGTGTACAACGAGCGTCTTCTGCGCCTGCTCGCAGAGACACAGATTCCGAAAGTGTTCCTGGACACTTCCTCTCTTGTTGCCCCGGATGAGCTGAACGGCGACCTGCTTCTCATGGAGAGCCGCACCAGTGTCCGCCGCATCACCAGCCATCTGCTCGAGCAGGGACGCACCCTTCCGGGCTTCATCGGTGATATCGGCTACGCACAGTCCAACCGCGAACGATATGAAGGTTTCTGCCAGGCTCTGACGGATGCCGGTAAAAAGGTGGATTCTTCTCTCTGCCTGACGACACCGCTCGGCATCGATACGTACCGTGAAGAAATCGATACCTTCCTTTCTTCCCTGTCCCGCATGCCGGACGCTTTCGTCTGCGCCAGCGACTACGTTGCCTGCATTCTGATGCAGCTTCTCGAAAAACGGGGCTTACGCGTACCGGAGGACGTTGCAGTATCCGGCTTCGACAACAATACAGAGGATCTTCTGGCAGAACATCTGACGACCGTTCAGGTCTTCAACGAAGAACTCGGCGCACGTCTGGCACTCCAGATTCTGTACCGGATCAAATATCCGAACACGCCGCATGAAATTACGTATCTCGGCACCAATGTGCTGTACCGCGATTCCACCGGTGACTGATTTTATTTTTCATCTGTTTTCAAAAAAGACACCGTCTTCCCTTCCGGGACACGGTGTCTTTTTCTGTTGCTCGTCATATCAACAATTGGTCCAGTGGACCAATTGTGATTTCTATATTTTATTTCTGTTTTCTTACTTCGCGGTGCGGATGCGGATCGTACGGATCTCATACGGCTTGATCGTAAGCTCAATCTCGTTCTCCTTCACATCAAGCGCGTCCTCGATCGGGTTCTCGAGAAGGTCGGTCTCCTCAGCGGATGCAATTGCCTCTGCGCAGTGCAGGGTCACTTTCGTTCTTGCATTCTCCACCTCGTACAGACGAACGATTACGCCGTCGCCGTCCTCTGCCTTCTTCACAGTCTCAAGCACTACGTCGCGTTTGTCCACAGACAGGAATTCCATGCGGTCTTTCTCTGCTGCACCTGCAACTGCTTTTGCCGGTACGTTCAGGTTCAGAGCTTCCTGCTCGGTGCCTGCCTCACGCCATGTTCCTGCGTGCGGATACAGAGAGTAAGTAAAGAAATGCTCTTCCTGGTCTGCGGTCAGGTTCGGCTCAGTTCCGGATTTGATCAGAGTCTGCGTCATCACACGGTTCTTCATGGAATAGCCGTACTTGCAGTCGTTCATCAGGCTGACGCCGTAGCTTCCCTCTGAGATATCAGCCCATTTGTGGCCGCATACTTCGAATCTTGCCTGATCCCAGCTTGTGTTGGTGTGCAGTTTTCTTGTCACATTACCGAACTGGATATCGAAAGTTGCCTCGTCGCTGTGAACGTCTACCGGGAAGTGAACTTTCAGTACATGCTCGGCGAACTTCCAGTCAACGTAGGTTTCGAAGTCGATTCTGCGGTCTTTTGCATAGAAATGGATCTGCTGGCGGATGACGGTGTCCATCACTTCGCGCTCAATTTCCAGTGTTGCGCGGACCGGACCGTTTTCTGTCCACTCCATGCGGCGTACACCCTCCACCTTCCAGGATTTTTCGGTGTGGAAGATATCCAGGTTCCATGCGCTGTACTGCAGAGGTTTGTCCTCATAGATACGCAGCTCGTTGCCGGTTGTTCCGCTCTGAAGCACTTCGCGGTCGTTCTCTTTATCAAACAGGGAAGTGAATTCACCGTTTGCATCGATCTGGATCGTGTAGAACGGAGTCTCAAGGGTATAGCCCTCTCCAGCTTCTGTTACAGCAAATGGCGTTTCCGCAGCGGCTCCGCTCGTCGGGCGCAGAACCTGATATCCTTTGGACGGCAGGTTTTCTGCATAGACAATGGCTCCGTCTTTCGTCTGCTGTACCGGATATACGGTGGTTCCGTCTGTCATGGCTTCTGCCGCGGTCTCACCGAGTACAACAACGTCGTTTCTTCTGTGGCCGAGAGTGTTCCATACGGTCACGCTCTCGTCTTTTGTTCCGCAGAGTGCTTCCATGCGCTCGCCGATCAGTTTTGCTGATGTCTCCGCAATCTCTGCATATTCTTTCTTCGTCTGCTCATATACCTCATGGATCGAGGAGCCCGGCAGAATATCGTGGAACTGGTTGGTCAGGATCATCTCCCACATGCGGTTCAGTTCTTCGGTCGGGTATGCTTTTCCGGCGTTTTCAGCCAGAACGGACAGAAGCTCTAATTCCATCATCGCGTACTCGCTCTTACGGTTGCCGCGTTTGTTGCGTGCCATCGAGGTGTATGTTCCGCGGTGGAACTCAAAATACAGTTCGCCGATCCAGGTTGGGAGGCGTTTGCTGTCTTTTACCTTCTCATGCAGCTCGTCGAAATACGTTCTCGCAAATGCCTGGCGTACTTTCGGCACACCTTTGATGCCTTTTTCCATACGTTTGGATGTCTCCAGCATTCTTCTGGTCGGGCCGCCGCCGCCGTCTCCGTAGCCGTAGCTGATCAGGATATCGTTGTTGATGTCCTTGTTCTGGTAGCGGTCCCATCCGCCCATGATGGCATCCGGGTGCAGCATTCCGTTGTATGTGGTAAAGAAGCTCGTCTCCGGCTGTCCGACGCCGAGCGTTGTGATCATATGAGTGAATACTTCACTTCCGTCGATACCTTCCCAGTTCATGGTATCATACGGAATTTTGTTGAACTCGTTCCATGCCAGTTTGGTCGTCATGAAATAGTCAATTCCGCATTTTTTCAGAATCTGCGGCATCGCTGCGCTGTATCCGAAGACATCCGGCAGCCACAGGATCTTGTTGTCCACGCCGAACTCTTCTTTGAAGAAGCGTTTTCCGAACAGGAACTGACGCACGAGGGACTCTCCTGAAGTCAGGTTGCAGTCTGCCTCAACCCACATGCCGCCTTCCGGCTCCCAGCGTCCTTCTTTGACTCTCTGGCGGATTTTCTCGTACACTTCCGGGTGTCTTTCTTTGACAAAGCTGTAGAGCTTCGGCTGGCTCGACATGAAGTGATAGTTCGGGTACTCCTCCATCAGTTTTAATACCGTTGCAAAGCTTCGGCAGGATTTCTGACGAACCTGGTCGATCGTCCACAGCCATGCCACATCAATGTGGGTGTGGCCGATACACGTTGCCACGACTTCATCCCAGCCGCCCATTTTTTCATAGATGGCTTCCTGGATGTATTTTTCAGCCTCTTCGATCGAAGCGTAGAACTCTTTGCTGTACGGCTTGCGCAGATCCAGCAGGTTGATGGTGTTCGTCAGCTCAGTTTCGAGATCCAGACGCGTTTTATTGTCCTCGTCCATGCGGTTCAGGCCCTGCATCGGAACGATGAGGTCGTAATAGATCTCCTCGATTTTCGCATCATGCTCCTCCAGGTCTGCCAGCAGACGGAACTCGCTGTGCAGCGTTCCGGTGTAGGACTGCAGGTCGAGCTGGATTTTTTCGCCGACTTTTGCGTTCTCTCTTACGAGTACTTCGCGGTGGTTGATGTCCATACCCTGGATGACTTCGCCGTTTGCAAACAGCAGGAACTGCGGGTTTCTTCCGTCATCCCAGTCGTCCAGTCCTGCGTGGACTCTCATCCAGAGATTTTTTCCATCGAAGCTCTCCGGAATGGTGATGGTGGTGCGGAACCAGTAATGTTTGTCCGGTCCGTACCAGCGGTCATTGACCGTATCAAACGATGTCCACGGCTCTTTTGATGCATCGGCCTCTGCCGGTGTGATATAGCATCCGTTTTTCACCTGCATATCAGTGATTTTGATTTTCTGTGAAATCGAAAGTCTCGCCAGTTCCTGGCAGATCACGTTCACACGCTCTTTTACAAATTTCATAGTGCCTCCTTATGCTTTCCATGGGGTCATTTTTAAAAAGAAAGTCCACCGGACCTGCAGGCTTCTTTTCACCCGTAAGCCCGGCGGACTTGTCGCTTTTTAAGTTATCTTATGAGGTAGGTGTCAAAAGGTCTTTTGACACCTATGATACCAGATTGCTCCGT